>Ga0208277_1000048_pt1 | contig 64530 bp, 66 predicted proteins | sample ETNtaG_5_FD_185782 | JGI IMG/M metagenome (GOLD analysis project Ga0208277, IMG submission 185782) | Marine microbial and viral communities from oxygen minimum zone, Eastern Pacific Ocean - ETNP201406SV205 (SPAdes) (version 2) | ecosystem: Environmental > Aquatic > Marine > Oceanic ...
CTCTCTCTAGGTCCATGGCTAAATTAAGCGCAGTTTGCCCCCCTAGCGTCGGGAGCAAAGCATCCGGTCGCTCTTTGATAATTATCTCTTTCAGTACTTCAACTGTCAGAGGCTCTATATAAGTTGCATCAGCGAAATCTGGATCTGTCATTATCGTCGCCGGGTTCGAATTAGCTAAGATAACCTCATAGCCTTCTTCACGCAAGACTCTGCATGCTTGCGTTCCAGAATAGTCAAACTCACAAGCCTGACCTATTACTATCGGCCCGGACCCTATTAGAAGAATCTTATGAATATCTGTTCGTTTGGGCATTTATTTTGCCGCCTCTTCCATTAGTTTTGCAAAATCATCAAATAGATAAGAGCTATCATGTGGGCCGGGTCCTGCTTCTGGATGATGCTGAACACTAAAGGCCGGCGCGCTTTTCAGCCGGATCCCTTGGCATACCCCATCGTTTAGGTTTATGTGAGTTACTTCCGCAACTTTTGCTATTGAGTCCGGGTTAATAGCAAAATTGTGATTTTGACTTGTTATCTCGACAACACCATTGTGTACTTGCTGCACGGGATGATTTCCTCCATGATGTCCAAAGGTCATCTTTTCGATCGTTCCGCCTACAGCCAATCCAAGAAGTTGATGCCCAAGACATATACCAAAGATAGGAACCTTCCCGATCAATTCAGATATTGTCTTAGGTGCCCCTTTCACAACTTCTGGGTCGCCTGGTCCGTTTGATAAGAAAACACCATCTGGGTTAAGTTCTAGAATTTCCCTTGAAGACGTAGATGCTGGAACAACGAAAACGTTTCCTAGACCCTTTAAATGGTTTATGATCGTGGCTTTAATACCAAAATCCATGGCCACGATTAACTTGTCTTGGCGATCTCCCTCAATCATATAGCTCTCGCTAGTTGTGACTTGCGAAACAAGGTCAATACCTGACGTTCCTGGCTCAGATTTAGCAATTTCGTGAAGCTCATCCGCTGGTAATGTTCCAAAAGCTGCAGGCATAGCACCGGATTCTCTTATATGCATGGTTAGCCTCCGCGTGTCAAGCCCTGCTATCCCTGGTATTTTCATTTCTTCCAGGAAAGAGTTTAAATCAGTTGTTGCACGCCAGTTGCTGTGACGACGAGCTAAGTCTCTCACAACGACTCCCCTACAATGAGGCCGACCGCTTTCGTTATCTACTTTATTTACCCCATAGTTTCCAATATGTGGATAAGTGAAAGTGATGATCTGCCCAGCATAGGAGGGGTCTGTTATAACTTCTTGATAGCCGCTAAGAACGGTGTTGAACACTACTTCACCTGTAGCGTATTCTTGGCTCGGGGAATGACCAATGTGACAACCTTGAAAGATTGCTCCATCTGCTAGGACTAGCGTTGAATTATTAATCCTGATCACCTTCACTTTCCATGGTCTTGAACTACTTCATCAATAACTACTAGTTTTCCGTCTACAAGTGTGTGACTTACTAAGCCTTTCAACTCGATATCTTCAAATGCAGTTACTGAACACTTACTGGCCATTAGATCTCCTTCAAAGACCCAAGTAACTTCTGGATCAAACACAGCGAGGTTTGCTGGTCTGCCGGGCACAAGGTCTCCTCCATGCGTGTCAGCGATGCCAGCTATTTCTGCAGGGGACCAAGATAAGAGCCTAAGGATTTCTTTCAGCGGAATATCAAGATGCATTATTGATGCTCCCAGCGCTGCCTCAAGTCCTGTAGTGCCAAACGGAGCATCTGCAAACGCTTGGTGTTTTAAGTGATCTTGACATGGGCTGTGTCCTGTTGCGATCGCATCTACAGAAGTTATTAGCTCTTTAACAGATGCTATTTCTTGTTTTGACCTTAATGGGGGGAGGACTTTATACCGAGCATCGAAACTGGTAATAAAGGATTCGTCTAAAGAGATATGATGAGGCGATACTTCACACGTAATTGAAGCCCCATTTGATTTAGCTTCATTTATTATTTCGATGGACTTCGCCGTTGAAATTTGCTGAAAATGCAAATTTGCGCCAGTGAGTAGAGCCAATTGCGATAATTGAAAGACTTCTATTTCTTCAGCGACTGCGGGAATCCCTGGAATGCCTAGTTGCGAGGAAACCGCTCCTTCATTCATCACTCCCTTTGGCGATAGGAAAGAATTGGAACATGAGTAAAGCAGAGTTATATCGTACTTCTGTGAATACTCCATGATTCGTCTTGTGGTTTCAAAGTCGGTCAATGGAGGACCACTAGCCGAAAACAACTTCACTCCTGCATCCGATATCTCTCCTAAAGGTGACATAGTCCCCGCATCATTATGGAGAGTTGCTGAGCCAGCAACAATAATTTCGCATGATGCTTCTTCAGATAGTTCCATTAGTGCTTTTACTGAACTTGCGTTATCAGCCACAACAGAATTCCTGGCGATCGCCACAACAGCGGTGTATCCTCCTTTAACTGCGCTTTCAGTTCCTGAGATAATCGTTTCTGAAAGTTGGTCCTCTGGCCCACCTAGGTAAGCATTAAGGTCTACAAAACCAGATGATACGATTTTCCCTTGAACATCTAACGTTTCTCTCCCTTTAAGCCCCTTCCCTATTTCAGCTATACGGCCCTCGGAATCTATTAGGACATCAGCGAATCGATCGCCAGATTTATCTATGACTCTGCCCCCTTGAAGTAATAGCTCACTCATCACTGAAACCTTCAAGCTTATTTACACTTCCCGATCCTAGAAGGTGATACAAGGCGCTCATTCTAATTATCACTCCATTCGCTACCTGATTGTTTATCACTGATTTGGGGTTTTCCTTGATGGTGCTAGAGACTTCAACTCCTCTGTTCATAGGTCCAGGATGCATAATCAATGATTCAGGCTTCATATTCTTTGCTCTGCTATCTGAGAGCCCATATTCTTTTGCGTATTCCCTAAGTGAGGGGACAAAGGATTTCTGTTGTCGCTCAAGCTGCATTCTGAGCATATAAAGAACATCTGAGTCCTCTATAACAGAGTCAAACTGGTCAGTGGTTTCCACACCCCAGTCATCGGAATTGAATGGCATTAAAGTTTTTGGGGCAACAAGTGTAACGGAAGCTCCTAAAGCCAAGAAAGCTTTGACATTAGAGCGGGCAACCCGAGAATGTTTTATATCACCGACTATTGATATTTTTTTGCCATTAAGTTCCCCCAACTGTTTACGTATCGTGTAGCAATCAAGCAACGCCTGAGTTGGGTGCTCGTGGGAACCATCTCCAGCATTGATGACAGCAGCGTCGGTCCAGCGCTGTAACAGCCACGGGACTCCTGCAGAGCCGTGCCTTACTACTATTGCGTCAACACCCATAGCTGAGATTGTTTCTATGGTATCTCTGAGACTTTCTCCTTTCTTGACCGATGAGGATCCGATACTGAAATTCAAACTATCTGCAGAGAGGCGCTTGGAGGCTGTTTCAAAACTTAGTCGCGTTCTCGTTGAATCCTCATAAAACAGGAGAGCAATAGTTTTTCCTCTTAATGCAGGGACTTTAGGAATTCGACGATTACTTACTTCGCGGAAATGATCACTGAGAACTAAAATCTCTTCGATTCCAGATTTCCCTAAATCATCTATGCCGCGAATATGTTTTTTCGTCATGGTTTCGAATCTTTCATTACACCTAATAAGACGCCATTTTCCGTGACATCTACTAGTTCGTCTCTTCGGGTTGGTACATTCTTCCCAACATAATCAGGTCGTATTGGAAGCTCGCGATGACCACGATCAATCATCACCGCCAACTGAACTGCTGCTGGACGTCCAAAGTCCACGATTGCATCCATTGCAGCTCTAATAGTTCTTCCGGTAAAGAGCACATCGTCTACTAGCACGACGATCTGGGATGCCAGGTCAAAAGGCATGTTGGTTGGGTTACTAGGTGCTACTTGCCGGATGCCAATATCATCTCTATAGAAAGCAACATCTAAAGTCCCGACGGGCACATTCTGCTTTTCGATCTCTAGAAGATTCTCAGCCAGTTTACGCGCTAGGTGCACTCCACCAGCTTCTAAACCAACGAGTACGAGCTCTGATAGTCCTCGATTCTGCTCTAAAATTTCGTGTGACATTCTCCAAAGGGCTCGACGAACAGCGTCTGCGTTCATAATCTCTGACCGCGCATGAAAAACGCCCCTGTTATGGGGCGTGTCTCCGCGTTCTGATTCGGCCATCTCGGCACCTTTCTCCGTTTGAGCCTCACCGGACTCAATTTACGGTTTCGTCTAAACTATCACCACTTCCCTATTTTGACATGTTAAGGGAAAATTTTTTGCTGCTAAATAACTGGATCGTCAGGTCGAAGAGATCCACAGATCCCCGCTATTACTCCGTTTATGAAAGGGCTTGATGACTCTGTAGAATATTTAGTCGCTAACTCGACGGCTTCGCTAACTATTACTGCTGATGGGATGGTCGTAAATTGTTTTAGCTCAAGAACCGCTATCCTAAGAATCGCTAAATCTACTAGTGGCATCCGATCTAGATCCCACTTGTGACTTGCTTCATCGATCAGGGAATCAATATCTGGAAGCACGTCAATAAGCGCATCAAATAATTCTTTAGCATATCCATCAAGCTGGACAAGCATATCCTTTTCTAGATCCAGTAGATTCTTTGATTTAGATTCAGACTCGTAGATGAGACCTAAAACTGTCTCTCTTCCATGACGACGATTAACTATGTATTCTGGGGTATCTTCAGGCAGTCCGCCTTGCTTGCTTGATGCCATGATACAAATCTCAAGCCCTACTAATGTAGGACGCTGTTCTGGTGTCTACTTTTATCTTCTCGCCAGTTTCCAGAAATAATGGAACTTGCACATTCAAACCGGTTTCTAGAACAGCTGGTTTCGTGGCACCGGAAACTCTATCGCCTTGGATTCCGGGTTCAGTTTCAGTGATTATTAGCTCCACTGATGCCGAGAGTTCAGTACCTACAATTTCGCTCCCAAACATTAGGAGGATAGCTGTATCTGATTCAACTATGTAATTTGGTAAATCCCCGACAGAGTCAGGCGTAACGTTGATCTGTTCATAAGTTTCGTTGTCCATAAAGACGAGGTCAGATCCATCTCTGTAGAGATATTGCATTTCACGCTTATCAATATTTACGCGCTCTAGTGACTCTCCAGCTCGGAACGTCTTTTCTATTACGGATCCTGTTCTGACATTCTTTAGTTTTGTTCTTACAAATGCTGGCCCTTTCCCTGGCTTCACATGCTGAAATTCAACTATCTGCATTAGATTACTGTCAACCATCACAGTCCAACCGTTTTTAAAATCGTTAGTGGATATGGAAGTCATTTATGAATCCTTTTCTATCGGCTTATACTCTAACCGTATGAGTTCCCTACTTGGGTGCGTTTATCATAGTTAGTTAAATATTCAACTCCGCTGTCTGTCACTAGGAGTAGGTCTTCCCACCGGATACCATATGAACCTTCAATGTAAATACCGGGCTCCACGGTGACCACCATCCCCTCTTGGATTATGTCATCACTTTTGCTATTGATCCTGGGGTATTCATGAATTTCCAAACCTACACCGTGACCAGTTCCATGAAGAAATTCTGCACCAAGTATCGCATTTGATAGGGCGTCACGACAGATTGCATCAACTTCCTTTGCTTTAATACCTGGGCGAATCGCTTCAATAGCTTTCGTTTGAGCATCAAGCACTATCTGCAAAGCGTATTCTTGTTCTGCGCTAAGTTTTGATAGAGGAATCATTCTCGTCATATCAGAGCAATAACCTTCAAAATTAGCACCTACGTCTACAAGTAAGAGATTGGTATCCATGATGCGTTGTTCAGTGGGGCGTGCATGGGGAAGTGCACTGTTCTTACCAGCTGCAACTATTGGCGGGTAGGCTGCATTTAATGCACCATGTGTAATCATAAAAGATTCGATATTTTGAGCTAGTTCCCTTTCAGTTGTCTCTTTATTTAGTTCAGCTAAGGCGCTATCTAACGCCACACAAGTAATTTGAGCCGCAGTTCTTATCTTCTCTATTTCGCTTTTGTCCTTTATGCACCTAAGTTCCGAACAGAATTCATGAGCATTTATAACTTCTCCTTCTACAAGATCTTCTATTCTTTCTTTTGAACTCCATGAACACTTTTCCCCGTCTAAATGAATATTTCTCTCTTTTGAAAGCTCCGCAATTTCATTCAATGGGTTTGAACTAATAACGCACTTTACATTCACGCCATGCCTTGTAATTTCGACTGGTGCTTGTTCTGCATATCTTGAGTCAGTAAATAGTACTTGGCAGTTGTGATCTACATAAATTATTCCGTTTGACCCCGTGAAACCAGTCAGCCACCTAATAGTAAAGGAATCAAAAGCAATGAAACAAGCATTACGCTCTCCACACCATTCACTCAAACGAGTAAGTCTCTGTGGGTGAAATATTATTTCATCTTCACTAATCATCGTTTCCAATGATCTGATGAAAGGCTCGGATTGATAGCTCATACCCTTGTATCCCAAAGCCAATAATTGACCCATCCGCCACTGGGGCTACTACAGAAGTATGCCTCCATGATTCTCGCTGATTTGGATTAGATAGGTGCATTTCTATGATTACGCCTTCATAGGCAGATAAAGCATCATGAATTGACCAGCCATAATGAGTGAGTGCTCCGGGGTTTATGATTATGCCGACGTGTTTGCCTCTGGCATTTTGGATTTGGTTTACTAGGTCTCCTTCATTATTGGATTGGAAGTGAACTAATTCATAACCAAATTCGTTCGCAACTCTTTCTGCGCATTCAATATGGTCTTGCATCGAAGCTGACCCATATATCTCCGGCTCTCGTTCTCCAAGCAAGTTAAGGTTAGGCCCCATTAATAGTAGGATTGACTTCATTGGACGACCTCCAAAGCTTTCTCTAGTATATTTTGATCCTGGACAAGCACAGGTTCAACTCCATTTTCTCCATCTAGAACAAATGTGATCCCATCTTGAGACTTTTTGTCTCTTGAGAAAAGCGAAATGACTCTTTCAAGATTCATACTTTCTCCTAGTTTCATTTGAAGATCATAGTGGTCAAGAATCTCCTCGTGATATGCAACTCGGTTTTCTCCAATTCGCCCCATGAGAAATGCAACTTCAGCGGCATATCGGATACCTACTGCTACAGCCTCGCCATGGGCTAGTGTAAAGTCATTTTCGAGCTCTAGTGCGTGGGCTAACGTGTGACCATAATTAAGAATTGCTCGTTTTCCAGTTTCACGCTCATCTTGGGCGACAATATCTGATTTAACTTTGATGCATTCTAGCACTGTGTCGATCAGCCCAAATTCCCGCATATCAGCCGCACCAAGAAAGTGATACTTAGCTACTTCCCCGTAACCACATTTCCATTCGCGATCTGGAAGGGTACGAAGTGTATCAACATCACATACAACAGCTTCCGGTTGCCAAAAGGTTCCGATTAAGTTCTTTCCTTCAGGAAGATTAACTCCTGTTTTTCCTCCGATGGCTGCATCAACCATCCCGAGCAATGTGGTTGGAATATTAATTACCTTTAGACCTCTGTGGTAGATTGAAGCGGCAAAAGCCGCAACATCAGTTACCATTCCTCCACCCAGGCCAATGACGATATCTGAACGGTTTAAACCCCAATCAACCCATGCCCTGCATAATTCAATAGCGGTTTCTATCGACTTAGAGTTCTCACCTACTCCAATATCAAAAATCTTGTGGTCTTTACTTAAAGGAATCTCTACTCCGATTTGCCCCTGAGTTACAACTGCTACTCTTTTTACGGACTCAGGATAATATTTCTCGACATCACCTAGGCAATCCGACCCAACAAGCACTGGGTAACTTCTCTCACCTAAATTGACTTTAATTTCTTTCATCTCCACATTACGAGAGTAGTCACGGAAATTAACTTTTGCAGGGAGTTAACCGCAGAAGTGTTATCTCCCGACAGCATCAGAAATTACATTTTCTATGCCCTCAATTGATGTATTCTGACCTGTCCAGAGCAGGAACTGCAAAAGGGCTTGATGAATCAACATGCCCAAGCCTGAAAATGTGCTCGCTCCCAAACCTTTAGCTTGTTGAAGAAATTCTGTCTCAATGGGGTTATAGACAAGGTCTATTACAGTTTGGCTAGCAGATAAAAACTCAACTGGGACTGGCAACAAGGATTCTGTGGGGGTCCCAGCCATTCCAAGCGGTGTTGAATTCACCACAATATCGCACGCTGCTAGATCTTCGTAGCTACCTACTCTTGCATTAGGTCCTCCAAGATAAGCAGCTTCCTTGGCTTTTGAGTTACTTCTGTTCACAACGATAATCTCTTTAACCAGATCCTTCCCCAGACTATTTATGACTGAACGGGCTGCACCACCGGCTCCAACAATTGCGAGGGACTTTTGATTGAGCGGCTGATTAAGCTGCGACTTCAAAGCGTTTACGAAACCGTCACCATCTGTATTAGCCCCTATGAGATTATCCCCATCCCAGAAGACACAGTTAACTGCGTTCAACTTAATAGCAGTTTCAGTTAACCCATCTAGATATGGAATCACTGCCTCTTTCAAGGGCATCGTTACAGATAGACCACGAATATTCTTTTCCCTAACTGCATTTATGCACTCACTGATTTCATTCACCGAGACTTCTACTGCATAGTAACCCCAATTTAAATTCTCTTGCTTGAATGCAGTGTTATGAATAAGCGGAGAAAGAGAATGCGTTATGGGCTTACCCACAACCGCAGCAATGAATTCTTGACGGTTGGATTCAGGAAATTCAACCACAGCCGAGTTCTCTCTCTACACAGATTAAAACGGCAGCATTAAAGTCTTCCTGTGTGACTGCGAATGTATGAGACCCTACACCAGATTCGTCAGTTCTTACATAATATAACCAGTCTCCTTGAGCAGGCTGAAGAGCTGCCTCTATTGATGCCCTTCCAGGAGCACTTATAGGGGTTGGAGGCAACCCTAAAACAAGTCGTGTGTTATAAGGTGAGTCAACTGCTAAATCGCTTAGTGTTAATTCTCTATCACCGCCAAGGGCATAGACGATAGTTGCGTCTATCCCCAAGGGTATTGAACGTTCTAATCTGTTGTAAATCACTCTAGCTATCTTGGCTCTTTCCTCTTCGAGTGCTGCTTCCTCCTCAATTAGTGATGCAATGATCAGTACCTCATAAGGACTTACACCCAGATTGCTGGGAGGATTTATTAGACCAGTTTCTTCTGCGACAATATCGAATTGGGAGCTCATTCGCTGAAGAAGGCTCTCTTCATTCCCAAGTGATGACTCGTCTACGTCGTAGGTATCGGGAAAGAAGATGCCTTCCTTAATAAAGCTTAAAGAGATACCAAGACTTGACGGAGTATCAGAATTATTAATGGCTTGTTTAAGCTCCTCTGGATTAAAGTCCGGCAATTGATCCAGAAGTGTTTCTTGCATCTCGATTAGAGTTAGGCCTTCGGGAATGGTCACGAAAAACCTATCATCAGGGATTTCCATTGGTCCTGCTAATAGATTTTCTTTGACATCCCAAGCTGAGCTATTTACCTGAAATGTATAGATACCTGCTTGGAAATCGGAGGCATTTTTGAATCTTAAGTAGTACCTAAAAACAGTTGCATTGGCAACAACGTCATTATCAGCAAGGATTCTTGCAATATCATCCGCAGATGCCCCTTGAGGAATTTCAATATTTACCGCAATTCCTGGTTCACCTGGTGGGTCAAGTTGGTCATCAATCCACCCTTTGACAAAGCTGTATGTTGTTAGCGAGAGAATTAGCAGAACACCTATGAATACCCCAAACCGTAAAGCCGTGCTTGTTCTTCTAGGAAGACGCTCCCAGTCTCGGTCATCATAATATTCGTCTTCATACCAAGGTGGTAGATCTTGAGGGTAAATACCTTTCGGACTTGAGTTATCCGTTTGGTCAATTTCGTTATTCGTCCCATATACCCCTAAGAAAAAGTTTTCATAAGGCGCATTGAGCCCTTCTTGTTCTAATTCTCTAGGGTCGATGTCTGGATATACAGATTGACTCTCCTGATTAGAGCGCTCTGATTCTTCATTATCCTCACTCATGCAACTATTCCAGGTGTGGCATCTTTTGAATTGTTATAAGAATCAATCCAACCTTGCAAGATAATTGCAGCAGCTACTTTATCGACAACACTTTTCCTTTTATCGCCCTTTACATTTTGCTGAAGGAGTATTTGTTCAGCAGTCACAGTAGTGAAACGCTCATCATGAGTTTCAATTGGCATGTCTGTTATGGTCTTAAGCTTTTCTATTTCGCTAATCACAGATCGAGCTGATGCTCCTAAGGTTCCGTCTAGGGAAATTGGCAAACCTACAATAATTTTTTTTGCTTCCCACTCATGAGCTATCTTAAGAATTGCAATATGGTCCTTATCTGCCTTCTTTGCTCTTTGAATAACATCATATGGTGTAGCAACTGTTAGGTCTGAGTTACTCAGCGCAATCCCTATCCTCTTGGACCCTAAGTCGACTCCGATAACTCTCACCCTGACTCCGCTTTTTGTCGGGCTAGAGAGATAGCCTTTTCTAATGCAGAACTATCTTTTCCCCCTGCCATAGCAAAATCTTTCCCTTTTCCCCCGCCGCCTTTTATTAGTTTTGTTGACTCAGCTATTAGTTCGGATGCAATTAGTTTAGACCCTGCTGGAACCCCTGCAGCTAGTGATACCCCACCGCCATCCAAAGCAACTCCAAGAATTACAGCTTTAATGCCTTTATTACCGCAAAGGGAACCGATCAAGTCTTTCATGTCATCCCGAGAAACACCCTCAATCTGCTCTGCTATGACACCGTCATGTGCTTGATCAAGGAGGGTGCCAAGTGAATTCTTGAGAACCGATGTGCGCAGTCCACCCAATTCAGTCGTTAGTTCATCTATTTCGCGATTCTTCTTAGCCACGCCCTCAATGAGATTTGATGACGGAACACCAAGATTGACTGAAGCTTCTTCAATTAGATCCTGTTGAGTACGAATAAGACTAATCGTGCCAACACCCGAGACTGCTTCGATGCGCCTTATATTTGACCCGATTGATCCTTCAGAGAGGATCTTCACCGGCCCAATATCACTAAGGTTATGGACATGTGTTCCTCCGCATAACTCAACCGAATTATCGCCGGCTTTCAAGACTCGAACTTCATCACCGTACTTATCTCCAAAAAAGGCTAATGCCCCTAATTCTTTTGCATCTTCCATCGTGGTTTCAACAATTTCGACAGCAGATCCTGAAAAGACTTCTTTATTTACGAGATCTTCAATCTGTTCTATCTCTTCTTTTGTGAGGGACGCAAAGTGACTGAAGTCAAAACGAAGACGTTCAGGACCTACCCACGATCCCTGTTGTTTGACGTGCTCGCCTAAAACTGTTCGTAGCGCCCAATGCAAAAGATGCGTACCTGTATGGTGGCGCTGAATTTCTAGCCGCCTCTTGCTATCAATCATGGCTGTGACGGCATCGCCAATCTTTATTTCGCCATTTACCTGTTCGACAGCGTGTAAATAATGGCCGCTGGGCATAGCCGTTGTATTTCCTATAACGAGAGTTCCATTTTCGTTTGTGATAGTGCCGGTATCTCCAACTTGACCTCCGGCTTCAGCATAGAAGGGGGTTTGGTCGAGAATTACAAAATCGTTATCTAGATATAAAACCTTTGAGACACTTTCATGCTTGTTGTAACCTTCAAATGAAGTAACAGGTAATTTCTCTATAGCTTTTTGAAGCAGAGAGTCGAAATTAGTTGAATTACCTTTTGACGAAGAATCCGCTTTCCCTCTTTCTCTCTGGAGAGCCATTGCGTCATTGAACTGTTCGATATTTATAGGAATTTTTCTTTCAGCAGCGATTTCTTGAGTTAATTCCATCGGAAAGCCATACGTGTCATGTAATTGAAAGGCAACTTCACCACTTAATGATTCATTCTCGTTTACTTGCGATAAGTGTCCTTCCAAAATCTTCATACCCGCAGAGAGTGTCTTTCTAAAACCTTCTTCTTCACGCTGCAATGCATCTTTGATGAGACTTCTATTCTCTGCCAGGTCTGGATATGCATCGTCCATGAGTGTTATCACTGCGTCTGCTAAATCAGACATAACCGGCTTTTCAACCCCAAGTAGGTAAGCATGTCGGACAGCACGCCGAACAATTCGACGCAAAACATATCCTCGGTCTTCATTACTTGGAATAACACCGTCACTAATCAGAAAGCTGCTGGATCTAGCATGGTCCACTAAAATTTGTAGTGAGACCAGAGTGCTGTTTCCGGATTCCTTAACCACTCCTGTAATCGCTTCTGCAGCTTTCATAAGCGTTTGGAATTCATCTAGTTCCCAAACAGCATCTACATTTTGAATCACCGACAAAACTCGCTCTAAGCCGGCTCCCGTATCAATTGATGGTTTTGGAAGCGGAATTTGTTCACCATCAACTTGCTGATCATATTGCATGAAAACAAGATTCCAAATTTCGACATATCGCTCATCAGAAGCGGGGTTTTCAGGACCCCCAGGAGGTCCATACTTTTCTCCCTTGTCCCAAAAGATCTCCGAGCAGGGACCATTGGGTCCTGTGTCAGCCATCCTCCACCAATTATCCTCACCGAGTCTCTGGATACGATCCGGAGAGACACCGACCTTTTCTTCCCATATCCGAGCAGCTTCATCGTCCGTGTGGTGAACAGTCACCCAGAGTCTTTCGGGATCTAGTTCGAGTACTTCAGTGAAAAACTCCCATGCTAAAGGAATAGCGTCCTCCTTAAAATAATCACCGAAACTGAAATTTCCCATCATTTCAAAGAAAGTTAGGTGCCTGCTGGTCCGACCAACCTCGTCCAAGTCGTTGTGCTTTCCTCCAGCTCGTACACACTTTTGCACTGTAGTCGCACGCCTGTACGGTGGATTCTCGATACCTAGGAAATAGTTTTTAAATGGCACCATTCCTGCATTGGTGAAAAGGATTGTGTCATCGTGAGGAATTAGGCTTGAAGAGGGCACAACCTCATGGCCTCGTTTTTCAAAAAAAGTAGTAAATGCGCTTCTGAGTTCTCTGGCTTTCATTAAAACAATCCTACAGTGCAATAACTTTGCATAATTTTATGCCAACGCATTGTTACATTATTACGCGCTTTTAGCTTTAGTTTGTTTATTAATCGTTTAGGATCAACACGCCGTTTTGGGCTTTTTTCCCTGCGCGGCTTGGCATTCTGTCTTGGTATTTGCCCGCGATTCGCTTTCCTTCATCTGCTACGCCCGAAATCGTTGATTTTGTAGCTTTAACACTATTCTCAATGAAATTTGTAGCTACTGATGTTGTGTAATCCGTCGCACGCTTCTTGACTACTCGTTTCATCCAAAGAGATGAACTCAGTCCGGCACCAAATCCTGCTGTTATCCAAATAATTCGCTTAACCATACCTATACCATAGCTGAGTTAGTACCCTTTACAAGCTAGACCTATTCTTGAACTTGCAATCACTTATACGAAAGGTCTAACACTTAGAGAGTCTTAATGTCGGATGCTTTTCAAAGTGTACGGACACCCATCCTCAGCTGAGGTATTATTCTTATATGAGTTCTCCTGATTCCAATCGTTTTGATGTAGCAAGCTTTGAGGATGTGATGCCCCCTGCTCAAAGCTACAAGGACGGAAACCCCACGATAATTAATTTGATTACGGAACCAAAGGACGTTGGTCGAAGAATTGTTGATTTTTTCTCTGGCTTAGCATTCGGCACTGAAGGCACTTTTGAAAAGGTAGCGGAAGGAATATACCTAATTACGCCTTCAGATAGCACCAAGTAATTCAGGTTGTATCTGGAGCTAACCTTAAACCCAATTCTTCAAGGTGCGTTGCATCAAGTGGTGTTGGCGCATTGGTTAGTGGATCGCTTCCTGACTGTGTTTTCGGGAATGCAATAACTTCTCTGATGTTCTCTTCACCTGCAAGCAGAGCTACAAGGCGGTCAATACCGAATGCGAATCCAGCATGAGGCGGTGCCCCATATTTAAATGCATCAAGCAAGAAACCGAATTTTTGCTCAGCTTCTTCATCTTGAATCCCTAACATGTTAAAAATCTTTGACTGGATATCCTTTTTGTGAATCCTCACGCTTCCTGAGCCTAACTCCCACCCGTTCAGGACGAGGTCATAAGCTTGAGATCGTATTGATAGGTATTCTTCCCCTGAGGCAGTGTCAAGCATCTCAAGATCATCAGCGTGAGGCATAGTGAAGGGGTGATGAGCGGGAATTGGCTCCCCACTATCTGTTACAGATTCGAATAATGGGAATTCTGTGATCCATAGAAAGTTTAATCCGCCTTCGTCTACTGGAGGTCGAGCTAATTCCAGCCTTAAAAGTCCCAATATATGGTTAACAGTTCGCCTTCGGTCAGCAATTACAAAAACCATATCTCCTGCATTCGCACCCATTGAGGATGCAAGTTGATCAATCTCCTTTTCTGACATGAACTTAGTGAGGGCTCCTTCTAGCGATGAATTCTCGCCAACCCTGAACCATGCGAGCCCTTTTGCTCCCCAACTTTGACATTTTTCAGTCAGCGCGTCAATAGCATTTCTTCCGAGTATTTCTGCACCTTTCGGATACAGAATGCCTTTGACGCAATCAACTTTAAAGACATTAGCTTCGGTTTCTTGAAAGATTTCTGACAGTTCTATAAGTTCCATTCCAAATCTTGTGTCGGGCTTGTCAGAGCCAAACCGCTCCATAGCGTGATGCCATGTCATAGTAGGTATCTCTCCGGGTCTTTCTCCCGTAATACTCTCTACAGAATCTTTTATTGCTTCAGACACAAATGACAGCACATCTTCTTGCGTCACGAAACTTGCTTCCATGTCAAGTTGCATAAACTCAAATTGTCTATCGGCCCTAAGGTCCTCATCCCGAAGGCAACGCGCAATTTGGTAATATCTATCGATACCCCCAACCATGCATAGTTGTTTAAAGATTTGTGGGCTTTGTGGCAAGGCATAGAAGTTAGATGGATGGAGCCGAGAAGGGACTACAAAGTCTCTAGCCCCTTCCGGTGTTGACGCTATCAACATAGGAGTTTCTATTTCAACAAATCCCTGCTTTTCCATCGATTGTCGAATTGCGCTGTTTACTTGAGCCCGAATTCTAAGATTTTTTTGCATCCGTGTTTTTCTCAAATCAAGGTAGCGGTGTCTTAATCTAATATTTTCGTCTACATCTGAGCGTTCATGCATGGGAAATGGTGGGGGTTCTGCTGATGATAAGAGTTCCACAGAGCAATCTCCGAGTTCGACTTCGCCGGTAGATAGCTTTTCATTACTTTTGCCCTCAAAACGGGATCTCACAGTTCCAGTAATTGAGACAACAAACTCTGATCGAAGATCTAATTTCTCGTCGACAACACATTGAATAATGCCAGTGTGGTCACGGAGGTCAATGAAAGCTAGATGTTCGCTGTGTACTCGGCGTGTATCCACCCAACCACAAACAGTTACAGTTGAGCCGATATCACTTGATCTGAGCTCGCCGCAGTAGTGAGTTCGCATGGTCATTTTGTCGTCTCCTGTAATATTTCCGGCAAAGTCTTCGATAGTGACTTGCGGTCCAGAGCAATTTGTGCCCCGTCACCTCTTAAGTCTCGAAGGGTAACCTGATTTTGCTCAAGTTCATCAGTTCCTATGATGATTGCGAGCTGTGCCCCTGATCTATCGGCTGACTTCATCTGAGATTTCATGGACCGTTGGTCAAAACTTCTGTCTACGCTTAATCCTATTTGCCGCAATTCATCTGACAAGACAAGAGCTTCATCCCCTCCGGTGGTGTCAATGATGAAGATTTCTAAATTGTTGACGGGTAGAGAGATATTTTCTGCCTCACAGGCTAGTAACGTGCGATCTATCCCGATGGCAAAACCGATTCCTTCTGTAGGCGGTCCTCCCAGAGCCTCAACAAGCCCGTCATAGCGACCTCCTCCCCCCACCGCATTCTGTGCTGTATCGAGGTTGGGAGCAATGAATTCAAATGTTGTTTTCGTATAGTAATCTAGTCCTCGCACTAGCCGGGGGGCTAGCTCGTACTCTATTCCCAGCTGTGAAAGACCTTCTTGAACGATTTGAAAGTGTTTCTTGGAATCGTCATTTAAAAAATCTATTATTAGTGGCGCATTTTTTATTACTGCTTTATCTTCTTCTCGTTTAGAATCAAGAACACGTAAGGGGTTTTTAACCATCGTATTTCGTGATTGTTCACTGAGGTCTAGCTGGTTTAAATTTAGATACCCGATCAGTGCATCATTATAGTTGCCCCTAGTCTCAGCATCGCCTAGTGAATTTAGGAGTAGCTTAGTATTGGTTAGCCCAGCTTTTTGAAAGAATCTTGAGGCTAAGCTTATGATCTCAATATCAGCATGAGGGTCGGGAGAACCTAGTAGTTCCGCTCCAACTTGCAGAAATTGGCGATAACGACCTGCCTGTGGTTTTTCATACCGGAATTGGGGTCCTTGGTACCAGACTTTCCATGGTGTAATTGGTCGGTGTTGAGCAAAAGCTCGACAAATGCTTGCTGTCAGCTCTGGTCGCAGAACAAGATGTTGGGGGTTCTTTGGATCCTTATCATAGAGGTCAAACATTTCTTTTGTGACTATCTGGGTGCTGTCACCTAGACGTTGAAATACTCCAATATCCTCAAATATTGGTGAGATAATCTGACCGTAACCACCAGAGTTTAGAGTTTCTTCAAAGATACTCAGAAGCTTGCTAACTCTATTTGTTTCCGGAGCCATTATGTCCCGGGTCCCCTTAGGGGCTTGGTATTGTGATTTACTCATGTGGCAAGACTACAGGGTTGGTGGTCTTTATGGTGCCATTAAAGAGCGTGAGTAGCATGTGAGGCTAGATGGATTTTCGCCAGTGGTAGTCTAAGGCATCTGATAAACGGTTGACTGCAGCATCAATAGCTAAAATGTCATATCCATGTGATTCATTCACTGTGAACAAGGCCCACCTTATTTGGTCTGCGGAAAGCAGTTTAGGTGTTTCGCTATCAGGGTCATACTGGTCTGCTTTAAGCTTCTGTATTTCTTCATTTGATGATTCCTCAAATACCTGAAGTGTGTTCGCAACCAAATTAAAAAATTTATCTACTTCTACTTTTTCATATCCGATTTCTTCAACCATTGGTGGTGAGAGTTCTCTTAATCTACTACTGGTAATTGTTGGGACTGAAGGAGCTTCTTGCTGCGGTCCAAGATCCGACTTCATCCCAACATTGGATACGAAATTTGAGTTTGGTTCCTTTTGATTGAGTAGTGAATCTAAATAGTCGTCAACCTCTTTAGGGTCATAACCTTTTTTGTTAGTTAGCGTAAACTTTGCGCTTTGAAGTTTAGAAGCAATTGTTTTGCTCTTGCCATCTGTTTGCCATTTGTTTAATTTTCGCAGGAAAAGGTCAACTTCCTGCATCTTGTATCCATTGCTATGAACAGTTCCGAATTTCATCATCAATATTTGTTAACTGATATCTGGTTGGGGTGTGCTATCAGCGTTTTAGTATCTGCTGTCACGATTTCGCCTTTTGGAGTGATATCCCTTTATTATTTCCTGGAAGAATTCGGTATGCATCATATACTCCATCAATTTGGCGTATGAGGCTTATCAACCAGTCCAAGTGACGACCATCACCTAATTCGAACTCAAAGTTCATAACGCTGATTCTGTCAGTTCCGGTTCGGGTAGAGCTTGAAATAATATTTACTCTTGCATCTGAGAGGACTGTCGAAACGTCTCCGAGTAGCCTTGTGCGATCAAATGCCTTTACTTCTATTGATGCCGCAAAAGTGCCTCCTCGCTTATCATCCCATTCAACATCAATCAAACGATTCGCATGTCCGGAAGCCAAAGCCACACCATTGGCGCAATCACTTCTGTGGATCGAGACTCCTCTTCCTCGTGTAACGAAACCCATTATTTCATCTGGCGGGACAGGGGTGCAACATTTGGCGAGCCTGATCATCACATCGTCTACGCCCTCAACAACAACTCCGACTTCGTTATTTCGTTTTCTTTTTACCTGCCCGACTTTTTTATCTCGGTGGCTTGGTAATGGAGCTGGAATTGCTTGAGATGACCCTGATTTTTTGAGTATTTCGAGAAATCTTCCAGCGACGCTTTTCGGGTTTACATTCTGTTCACCGATAGCAGCATAGAGTGCTTCCGAGTCCGCATAATTCAGTGTTTCGCATACTTCTTGCAAAGTTTCGCTCTTAAGCAGTTTGAATGTAGGCAGGCCTTCCTTGCGGAGAGCTTCGGCAAGTGCTTCTCTTCCGGCATCAATAGCATCCTCTCTCCTTTCACGCGTGAACCATTGACGAATTTTTGATCCAGCTCTGTGCGTTTTCGCAAATCTTAACCAGTCTTGAGAAGGGCCTGCTTCTTGAGCATTGCTAGTTAGGATTTCCACAGTATCACCTGATTGAAGGACTGTATCGAGGGGGACAAGTCGTTTATTTACTCGAGCACCTCGACAGGCATGACCTACTTCTGTGTGTATTGTGTATGCAAAATCAATAGGAGTTGATTTAGATTCAAGGGTCACGACTTCACCTTTGGGTGTAAAAACAAAAACTTCGTCCTGATCTAAATCCATCTTTAGGTTAGTCATGAATTCAAGTGGGTCTTCAGTTTCTTCTTGCCAATCAACAATCCGTGAAAACCACATATATTCTTTTTCATCTGCTTGTTCTTTATAACTGAAATGTGCAGCTGCACCATGTTCGGCTCTGTGATGCATATCTCGTGTTCTTATTTGAACTTCAAGTGGCTTTCCTTGAGGGCCGATAACAGTAGTGTGGAGGGATTGATAGAGATTAAATTTGGGCATTGCTATGTAATCCTTGAACCGTCCTTGGACGGGATGCCAAGTGGCATGAATTGAACCGAGCGCCCCATAACAATCTTTAACCGATTCAACTATTACTCTAATGCCCATGAGGTCGTATATTTCATCAAATTCTCTACCTTTAATTACCATCTTTTCGTAGATGCTCCAGAAATGTTTGGGTCTGCCATGCACTTCTGCTCCTACCATCAATTCATCAAGTCGGGATTTAACATCAGCTAAAATCTGAGCAAGGTAGAGATCTCTCTCAGGAGCCCTATCAGCTATCATTTGGTCAATTTGAGCGTACCATTTAGGGTGTAGCGCTGCGAAAGAGAGATCCTCTAGCTCATTTTTTAACCCTTGCATACCTAGTCGATGAGCGAGAGGGGCGTAAATATCTAGAGTCTCAGTTGCTATCCGCTGCTGTTTCCATTTAGGCAATGACGCGATTGTTCGCATGTTGTGAAGACGGTCTGCGAGCTTGATTAGAAGTACTCTAATATCTTTTGCAACTGCTACTAACATTTTCCTCATTGAGGCAGCTTGTTGAGCTTCTTTAGTTTCAAATTTTATTCGCTCAAGCTTGGTTACACCATCGACGATAGAGGCTACTTCATCTCCGAATACTTCTTCGATACGTTCAAAAGCCTCTTCGGTATCTTCAAGAGTGTCGTGAAGTAAAGCAGCTATGATCGTTGATTCATCAAGTCCTAGTGAGGCAACAATCTCGGCAACTGCAACTGGGTGTGTAATATAGGCGTCTCCAGATTTACGGATTTGACCATCGTGTGCCGCTTGGGCTTCTTGGTAGGCTCTTTTGATTTGATCTGTTTCTATGGCGGCATGATGCCTTGAGAACATTTCCAACACCTGATTAAGCTCAGCTGCAGGATCCTCTTCGATGCGATTCCACAAGCTAACTTTTGTTGTAATCAAGCTCATGCCTACAAGCCTATCCTAGGCAAGCACTAGTCGTAAGTCAGAAGAGCATGTTGCTGGTAATTTACTATCTCTTTCCTTCCGTTCAGGAATTCAAGCGACGCTAGAAATACAAATCCAACAACCCTTCCACCTATACGCTCAACAAGTGTTGCAGCGGATTTTGCAGTTCCACCAGTTGCGAGAATATCATCAACTATGAGGACTTTTGACCCCTTGGGTACAGCATCACGCTGCATCTCAAGCGAAGATTCGCCGTATTCCAAAACATAATTTTGAGCTACAATTTCGCCTGGAAGTTTCCCCGGCTTTCGAATGGGGATGAAGCCTAAATTGAGTAAATTTGCTAGGGCTGAACCAAGGATGAATCCGCGAGCTTCAATACCAGCGACGTATTCTATCTCTTCGGTTTCAAATGGTTGCGCCATGAGCGATACCGCTGAAGAAAAGGCAGTTGCATCTTTCAGTAAAGGCGATACGTCTTTGAAGTTGATTCCTTCGCGGGGAAAGTCTGGAACATCTTGAATGAGTCGTTTCAACTCTGTTTCGGATAGCAACATTTTAGCTATTTACGTTTTTTCCTTGGTCTTGGTGGAATCGCTGGATTTGATGGCGTCTTAACGACAACTTGAGAATTTTTTGACTTTTTCTTTACTGCCTCACTTAACCGATACGATCGGTTGCTATCCGAGTCTGCATCACCAAATCTATTGCGCAGAAAAGTAGCTGTAGGTGCAGCTACGAAAAGAGACGAAAAGGTTCCGATTATTAGACCGATAAGTAGTGCCAAGGCGAATTCCCTTAGAGTAGCTGCCCCCATGATGCCAGACCCAACGACCAAAACCGATACGACTGGGAGAATAGATGTGATACTGGTATTTACGGACCGCATGAAAACCTGATTTAATGCTTTTTCCACTACTAGGGTATAAGTGAGTTTTGAGTTAGCAAGCATGTGCTCGTTGTCTCTGACTTTGTCAAATACGACTAAAGTATCGTAAAGCGAGTACCCCATAATAGTTAGAAATGCTATTACGGTCGGTGGAGTTACTTCGAACTGGAAGAGTGCATATAGGCCAATAGTGATCAAAATATCGTGCGCAACGGCGAGTAAAGCCCCTACTGCCATTTCCCACCTGAGTCGGATCGTTATATAAAGAGCAATGACGATAAAGAAAACAATTAGCGCATTAATAGCTTTATCTGTTATCTCTTCACCCCATGAGGGTCCAGCCGTTGAAACGCTGATAGCTGATTCGTCCTGACCGGTTACCACCACAAGAGCAGCTGTTACTTCTTGGACTATATCGCCGCCACTTTCACCCTCTTGAAGTGACGTTTGTGCGGCTTTTGAGAGCTCAATACGAACACGAAGAACACCACCACCTGTTTGGATTCGCGCCGCATCAGAGACACTTTGTGGCAATGCATTTCGTACCTGCTCAACTTCAATTCCAGAAGCTTCAACTTCCCATGCTCCGCCACCTTCAAATTCTAGACCTAAGTTCAATCCCCTGAACCCAAGACTGCTTACTGAAATTATCAGCACCAATAGAGAACAAAGCCCTACAGGTTTCCAGAGTTTCGCAAAGGGTACCGACGTTTCATTCCTGTACATTCTCCTAAGGACACTCATGATTCCTCCCCAACAGAAAGCGGTAGGCCACTTAACCAGGATCGATCTTGTATCGCTTTCTGCATTCCCATTAGTTTCACAACTGGTCTGAGGAAGAAGTATGTGGCGACAAGGTCAAGTATTGACGCTAAGCCGAGCATCAAAGCAAATCCCCTCACAGAACCTACTGTGAGGAAGTAAAGAATGGCAGCTCCTATGATAGAAGCTAAATTGGCCCAAAAGATTGTTTTGAAAGCTATTGGGAATGACTGATCAACTGCAGAACGCAGGGTTCTCCCATTCCTTATATCCTCTTTTAAATGCTCGAAATAGACAACGTTTGAATCCAAAGACGTACCTATGGAGACGATCAGTCCAACAACTCCAGCCAGCGTTAATGCCAAGCTTCGAGTTTCAGAAAGCCAGGACAGGATTACCCACAACATGGTTCCAGATACCGCCAAAGAAAGCATCGCTGCCAAACCTAATAACTTGTAGTAGGCGATCATGTATAGAGCCACTAACGCAAGCCCAACCAGTCCAGCGGTCACACCCGCGTCTAAAGAATCTTGACCAAGTGTCGCTGAAACCAAACGAACCCTGCTACCACTTGTCGGATCAGTTGGGTCTCCGAATTCCAATGGCAAAGAACCATATTTCAGCACTAACGCAGTATCTTCTGCTCGATTCTGATCAAAATTACCACTTATAACAATTTGGTCTCTTTCAAAGAAAGGAGTGTTTACAGTCGGTGCTGATTCAATGACCCCATCAAGAACAATTGCTAATTGTCCCGTTTGGCATTTTGAATTTCGGTTATAGCAAGCATTAGCTGCCGCATTGAATAAGTCAATGCCATCTGCTCCGGAACGAAAAACAGGAAGAACTTGCCACTCAAAGCCACCTGCGAAACTGGCATCCGCTGTTTCAAGCGAAGCTCCAGTGAGCATAGTTCTTCCTAAAAGTAATCGTTGGTAAGGGTTCCCCTCAGAGTCAAGCAAAGGAAAAATAACCGAGTTCTCTGCTTCGTCATCATCCGCTTCGGTGTTTTCCATACCCAGAGCATCTTGAGGAACAAAACCTAAATTTTCACAACCAATACCGTCCGGAGTCGAACCCATTGTTGAAGATTCGCTTCCTTCTGGGCCCTCCGCTGGGAGTTCGTCTTGGTCTGTTGGAAGAATTCCGACTGGACCATCGTTTGCCCCATCAGAAGTCTGGTTATTTGCTTCATCCAATTTTATTGGCACAGCAGGAAGGATTGCACAAACAGGCCTAAAGCGTAACTCAGCTGTCTGACCAACAACTTCCAGAGCTCGTCTTTGATCCTCTACCCCAGGAAGTTGGACTACAATTCTATTTCCTTGACGTGTTATATCTGGTTCTGCAACGCCTAGACCATCAACTCGATTACGGATTATCTCAACCGATTTATCAAGAGCTTCATCAAGCGCATCGCCGCTGAGTTCTGTATCTTCAACAGGTTCAAGAACAACCTCTGCTCCGCCTTTAAGGTCCAATCCCAAAAGAACATCATTACCTGCGGCTTCTGACCACCCGAATAAGCCACCTACGATAATAAGAATTGCTAGCAAAGGGAGAAGAACTTGTCTTTTCATCTCTTGTCCTCCCCCCTAATGAAGAAGTTAGCTTAGTTCCGAGTCGTTATCGTATGAGATCATTCTCGCAACATTGCTTTTAGCAACCTTAATTTCTACGCCATCAGCGATCATAATGAATACAGTCGCCCCGTCGAGGTCACTTACCGTCCCGTAGATTCCTGACTCCAGTATTACATCATCACCTACGTCAAGAGTCGAGAGCATATCTTGTTGCTGCTTTCGCTGTTTTTGCTGTGGGCGCAGGATCATAAAGTACATGAGCAAAAGCAATATAGGTAGGAAAAGTATTCCCATAGATTTCAATCTCCTAATCTTGTGGTTCAGTTCCAAATGCTAGCGGATCATTGCAAGGTTCCGATGTGTTTGAGAATAATTTGACGGATTGAAAAGAATTGCGAAGAGTGCGGAAATATTCGCATCTGGGTATTTGCTCCGAAGATATCATTGAGCAGACGTAATTTACTTTCAGCCCCAGATTTGAAGCGTTTCATTTTGAAAATCATCAAATGTCCCCTGAACGATAGATGCCCTTGCTCGTTTCATGAAGTCAATTATCCATGCAAGGTTATGAAGAGTAAGAAGCCTGGCGGCTACTGGTTCACCCACAGATAGCAGATGTCGTATGTAGCCGCGTGACCACCGACTTGCAGGACTTGAATCGAACTCTGGATCAATGGCATCATCGCTTTTTGCATATCTGGCTGCTCCTAAGTTAACGCGCCCTTTCATCGTCAACGCTGTGCCATGTCTGGCTAACCTTGTTGGCCAAACGCAATCAAACATATCAACGCCGCATGCAATTGCTTGAACCAGTCCTGCTGGATCCCCTAAGCCCATAAAATATCTTGGTTGCTCTTTCGGAAGTCCTTCAGCACTTATCTGCATAGGCTCAATCATTTCCTGTCTAGTTTCCCCGACGGATAAACCGCCTATTGCGTATCCGTCGAAACCGATATCAACAATTTGTTCAGCTGAAATTCGTCGCAGTTCTCGGTCTAGTCCGCCTTGGACAATACCAAATTGAGCGCGTTCATTTTCGAAACTCTTTTCGTTCGATAAGAAGTGGTTGCGTCCTCTTATCGCCCATTTGTGAGTTCTCTCAACAGCGAGTTCAAGAACTCTTTTTTCAGCAGGAATTGGTGGGCAAACATCTAAAACCATTTGGATATCAGCACCTAATGAACATTGTATGTCAACCGCTCTTTCCGGAGTTAATCTGTGCAGGCTGCCATCATAGGTAGATTTAAATTCAACACCAGCATCATCTACATCAGGCTCTAAAGAGAAGACTTGGTAGCCTCCAGAATCAGTGAGAATAAGACGATTCCAGTCTGCAAATCCGTGGATTCCACCAAATTCTTGAATGAGGTCTTCGCCAGGTCTTAACATCAAATGATAAGTATTCCCAAGAATGATATCTGCACCTAATTCTTCGAGATCTTGAGACGTGATTGTTCTGACTGACCCTCTTGTTCCAACTGGCATGAAAGTTGGGGTATTGAGAACATGCCTTTGCATAGACAGGACTCCAGCACGCGCTGCACCGTCTGTCGCTTCTATTTTAAAATTAGGTTTTACCACTTACCTTTTAACCTCATGCGTTTCCGTTTATCGTAGCTATTCGCCACGTTCAATAAACATGGCGTCACCAAATGAAAGAAACCTATATCCTTCTTTCAGTGCTAAATGATAGAGACTTTTCCAACTCTTTCCCATAAATGCCTCAATCATCACCAGCAAAGTTGACTTAGGTAGATGGAAGTTAGTCAACAGGGAATCAACGACTCTGAACTGAAATCCTGGCTTGATATAAAGCTCGGTTCTTCCCTCTAAACGCCCAGTGGATGCAACTGACTCGAGGGTTCGCACTACGGTTGTTCCTACAGCGATGACCCTCTTCGCTCTCTGGATAGTTTCCCAGACGTCAGCCCCGACGAAGTATCTCTCGGAATGCATTACATGCTCATTAATGGAGTCAGTTGCAATCGGCTGAAATGTGCCGATGCCCACACTTAAATTAACCGTAACCACTACTGCTCCAGCTGCTGAGCACCTGTTAATAATTTCTTCTGTTATATGGAGACCAGCTGTGGGCGCAGCAACAGAATTTTCATGTTGCGCATAAACTGTTTGATATCGACTCTGATCGATTTCGTTGTTCTCTATATAGGGTGGCAGGGGAATTTCTCCGTAGACATTAAAGATTTCTCTCATTTCCGCTTTGATAGGTGAAATATGCCTTGTCCCTTTATGAGTAACTTCCCCGACACGCAATACTCCTTTTCCTGATTGATCAAGCAATTCTTCACCAACTTGAATCTTTCTGCTTGGACGAACCAGTGCTTCCCAGTTCCCATTGTCAATCTCTTCAAGAGCTAACACTTCAACAGCTCCGCCGGTAAGTCTTCGCAAATTCAATCTTGCCGGCATAACCCGAGTTTCATTGAGCACGACCACATCTCCTGGTCTTAAAAGATTCGGGAAATCTCTTGTGTGCATATGCTCAACATCTTGGGTAGCGACTAGGAGCTTGGATTCGTCTCTTTGCCTCAAAGGAAACTGAGCAATTGAGTCTTTTGGCAAGTCGTAGTCAAAATTTGAAATGTCCAAGGTTTAGCTCTTTTATTCCTCAAGCTCCGAAAAGAGGTCAGTTGATTTTGCAGGGTCTGTTTTCTTTTGCGGCTCTAAATTTAAATGTTGCCATGCAGCGTCAGTTGCTACTCGTCCGCGTGGCGTTCGCATTAGAAACCCTTGCTGAATAAGGAACGGCTCATATACATCCTCAACTGTTTCAGCGGGTTCAGAAACACTGATAGCGAGCGTAGAGAGCCCAACAGGGCCTCCGCTGAATTGTTTGCATAGCGAACTCAATATAGAACGGTCTACTTTGTCTAAGCCTCTACTATCAACCCCAAATACCTTAAGGCCTTCGTTTGCTGTGACCTGGTCAATGTTTCCCTTTGCTTTCATTTCAGCGTAATCACGCACTCGACGCAATAATCTGTTTGCTATACGCGGTGTTCCCCGGGCTCTTCTAGCTATCTCTGAACTTCCGTCCTGGTCAATTTCAACATTGATGATGCTCGCAGAACGTGTAACTATTTTCTCTAGATCCATTGCTGTGTAGTAGTCCAGTCTGGCGACAAGCCCAAATCTGTCTCGTAGAGGTCCAGTTATCAAACCAGTTCTGGTTGTTGCGGCTACTAAAGTGAAGGGTGCAACTGCTAGCCGTACTGATCTCGCTGCCGGACCTTTTCCTAAAACAATATCGAGTTGGAAGTCCTCCATTGCTGGGTATAAGACCTCCTCAACAGCTTTTGATAAGCGATGGATCTCATCGATGAATAGAACATCTCCTGGTTCGAGCTTAGTCAGAATCGCTGCTAGGTCACCAGCTCGTTCTAGTGCTGGGCCTGATGTGCTGTGCATGGTCACGCCCATTTCGCCTGCAACGATATTGGCTAATGTCGTTTTTCCTAGTCCTGGAGGCCCGGCAAACAATAGATGATCTGATGGTTTTCCTCTCATCTGGGCTGCTCCAAGAATAATTTCTAGATGCTCTTTAAGTTCGGCTTGCCCAACAAAATCCTGTAACGAATTAGGGCGAAGATCTTGCAAACTCGTATCTAGTTGTGACTTGTTGTCTTCTTCAGATTCGTTTGGGGAAAGTAATTCGTCTCTCATAATCAATTCATTAGCTTGTCATCTAGAGTTTATTGCTAGTTTCTGCAAGGCTAGCTTTATCAACTCTGAGGTTTCAGTTCCTGATGGCAGATCTTTTGTGACTGCATAAATTTCTTCTGATCCGTATCCGAGTCCAGATAATGCGTCGCGGACATCTTTTATATCATTATTAATTGCGCCTTTAGTTTTTGAGGAGAAGTGTTCAGAGCCTATTGATAGTTTCTTAAATTTTGCTTCTAAATCTATTAGCAGCCTTGAAGCCGTTGTTTTCCCTACCCCTGGCACCAAACACAGCGCATCAATGTCCTGCGAATTGACGATATCTACTAGCTGGTCGGGGTCATAGGTCGATAAAATTGATAACGCTAATGCAGGGCCTACTTTATGCGCTGAAATTAGTGTTTCGAAAAGCTTGCACTCAAATCTTGATATAAACGCATATAGCGCCTGCTCATTTTCCCGAAAGTGATGATGCACATAGAACTGCACTTGTAACTGACCTATGCGTGAGGCTTCATATGTGGAAGTTGAAACCTGAAGTCGGTAGCCTACGCCGTTTACTTCAATAATCAATTCGTTGTCTTCTTTGACTGTGATCTCACCGCGAAGACTTCCTATAGTCATCGGGACACCATAGAGCGATTTGCCGAATAACACAGAGCTACTGCCAATGCATCAGCAGCATCAACTGGTTCCAATTTTTTTTCAATACCGAGAAGCAATTGAACCATCGTCTGAATCTCAGCCTTTTGTGCACCGCCGTACCCTGCCACTGCTAGCTTGACCTCTGTCGGAGAATATTCAGCGACCTCACAATTCGCGTCCAATGCTTCAACCATGATGACTCCGATTACTTGGCTTACAGAAACAGCGGTTTTTACGTTGCGTTGGAATAAAACCCTCTCAAGGGCGACAACCTCTGGCCTATATTCAGAAATTAGTGCTCGAATTTCATTTCTTATCTCAAATAGTCGAACAGATGTCACTTCGTCGGGAGATGTTCGGATAACACCAGCAGATACGGCTTTCTCCTTGGGCTTGCCAAGCTTTATAAGACCATAACCGCAACGTGATAATCCCGGATCTATTCCTAATACGAACATATGTACGATGATAGGGTTTATTTTAGTGAATTCGGTGGATTCTACTTATCCAGCTAATTCCTGCAGCACTGAATCTGGGATGTCAAAATTTGCATGCACTGAGTCCACATCATCCAATTCATCAAGTAGATCAATTAGCGCCAGGACTTGTTTAGCGGATGAGGAGTCTTCAAGAGGCACGATTTGGGTGGGCAGAAATGTCAAGTCAGCTGATAAGGATGGTACTTCAGATACGTCAAGGGCATCTCTTAGGCTATTAAGATCGGCAGGATCGCATGTAAGTCGCCATGTATCCCCTTCGTCAACAAGATCTTCCGCTCCATTCTCAAGGGCAACAAGCATTATTGTGTCCTCGTCTATCCTCTTATCGAGAACAATCACTCCTTTTCTTTCAAACTGCCATGCGACAGATCCAGGTTCCGCTAATGACCCGCCATTTTTTGACAGCGTTGACCTCACCTCTGAGCCAGTTCTGTTTCTATTATCAGTGAGCGTTTCAATATATAGTGCAACACCGTTTGGGGCATAGCCTTCATACGTAACGTCTTCATAATTGACTCCCTCTAACTCACCTGTTCCACGCTTTATTGCTCTTTCTATAGTGTCTAGGGGAACTGAATTATCTCGAGCTTTTTGATACATTGTCCGCAGAGTAGGGTTGGAATCAAGATCACCCCCACCTTGTCTGGCAGCGACTTCAACTTGTTTTATAAGCTTGGCAAATAACTTTCCACGCTTCTTATCCGCAGCACCTTTTTTGTGCTTGATAGTTGCCCATTTAGAGTGACCTGACATATTGCCCCTACCTGTTTTTTTTATTCCCCTAGCGAAAGAAACATCTCATGAATTCGAGTATCACTCGAAAGTTCTGGATGGAATGATGCTACTAGTGTTGAAGCATTTCCACAAAGAACAATCTGATCATCAACCTTTGCGTACACGTTGACGTTATCCCCCACACTCTCAACTATCGGGGCTCTTATGAAGATCGCTGGAAATGGTTCACTCAAACCCTTTACCTCAATCGGGGACTCGAAGGAATCAATTTGGCGTCCGAAGGCATTTCTTCGGACCACAATATCAATTGCATTTAACGGCGACTGGTCCTCTCGCCCATCAAGAATGATTCTTGATAGGACTATCATCCCTGCGCATGTTCCAAATACTGGCATCTTTTCGTGAAGTCGTTCTTTGAGCGGCCCGCTAAGCGAATTTGATTCCAAAAGCATTTGGATCGCAGTTGACTCCCCACCTGGAATGACTAGTCTTTCGATTCGGTTTAAGTCCTCGACAGTTTTGACTGAAACGGCGTCTATTCCCATCGTTTCAAAGGTTTTTAGGTGGCTCTCAAAAGCCCCCTGTAGTGCAAGTACGCCTACCTGCAAATGGTTAGTAGCCACGCTCTTCGAAATTGACATGTATTTCGTCCATGCCGATGCCGGTCATTGGCCCACCTAGCCCCCTACTTACTTTTGCTAGGATTTCAGGATTGTTGTAATTGGTAGTCGCTTCAACTATTGCTTTCGCCCTAGGAGCAGGATTTTCCGATTTAAAGATACCAGACCCGACAAAAACTGCTTCAGCACCCAATTGCATAACTAGCGCTGCATCTGCAGGAGTAGCGAGTCCACCAGCACAGAACATTGGGACTGGCAAAGAACCTGTTTCAGCAACTTCTTCGACCAATTGGACTGGAGCTTGAAGTCGCTTCGCCCACTCATAAAGCTCAGCAGAATCAGCTTGACCAATTTTTTTGATATCTCCAAGTATCGTTCGCAAGTGGCGAACTGCTTGAATCACGTTTCCAGTTCCGGCTTCTCCCTTGCTCCTAATCATGCACGCTCCTTCAGATATGCGTCTTAGGGCTTCTCCAAGGTTGGTGGCCCCACACACGAAAGGAACTGTGAAGGCCCACTTATCAATATGATGTTTTTCATCAGCAGGAGTAAGGACTTCGGATTCGTCAACATAATCAACTCCTAGTGATTCAAGAATCTGTGCTTCAACAAAGTGCCCAATTCGTGCCTTTGCCATTACTGGTATGGTCACGACCGATTTGATGCCTTCAACCATTTCTGGGTCGCTCATCCTTGCGACGCCACCGTCGGCGCGAATATCGGCAGGCACTCGCTCGAGGGCCATGACCGCTACCGCTCCCGCATCTTCGGCTATCTTCGCTTCATCAGGAGTGACAACATCCATGATCACTCCGCCTTTGAGCATTTCAGCTAAGCCACGCTTGACTTTTACAGTTCCTGTTGTACGTGAGGTTGTATCATCGTTATCCATATTATGATGCTACCGGTATTTCATAACTTGTGTTTACTTTTCTATTGTGATTGAGTTCACAGTTCCGATAACGCAGCTACTCGATCACTCGTGCTGAATCCAGATTTGATCAATGCATTAGCCGGTGGATTTATCCATAGGTGTCGACAGAATTTAGGGTTAGCCATGGGCTCTCTACCGTCAATGTTCAAACTACTCAACGCGCTAGCAAGGGCAGTTGGATATCTAGTGAGGCTCACCGCTTGCAGATCTGTCTCAGCAACCGCCCAAGAGGCAAATAATTTAGCAGTCAACCACTTTACAAAACCAGGGAAAAGAACGAAAGGTTTGGCTATGAGAACAGCCGTCGTGCAATCCAGCAAAGCTAATCTGTTTCGTATTCTGCTTAACTCGTGAGTTATCAAACCTTCTAATTCAACCCTATTTACTCTTTCGAGTAGCCCTGTTGTAACAATGAGGTTTCCTTGTGAGCTATTTTTTCCTACTATCATCATATTTGGAGCTGAATCAGGAATTACGAAAAGGTTCGGACTCCTAAAACCATGCGCCACGCATAACCCTTCAACTAAATTTTCGAATTTTGGGTAAGACCCTTCATCAATAGCTTCCGCATTTACTCTTGCAATTATCCTAAGCTCCATGCGTCGGTAAGCTAAAACAATCGTAGCGATTGATAGAAATACTGCTATCAGCACCGAAAATGTGATTGAAATACCTATCAGCGCAAGAAGAACAGTAAATAGAATGCTATTTATAATGAACCAGAGAAGGAAAAGGCTGAGGGAACGACGGACCGCCTGATGCGGCTCCATTAAAAGTTAACCTCCACTGGACCAGTCGCCTCGTCTTCAGTCTCAAAGAATTCTGCCTGTTTAAACTTAAAGGCTCCAGCAATAAGGTTCGAAGGGAATGTTTCAATTTTATTGTTATACCCCAAGACACTGTCATTGTAGTGCTGACGAGCAAATGCTATCCGGCTTTCAGTACTGACCAGCTCTTCTTGCAATTGAAGAAAATTCTCGTTCGCTTTTAAGTCAGGGTACGCTTCCGCTACGGCAAATAATGATTTGAGAGCCCCGCTAAGTAGATCCTCATTTTGAGCTTGCTCCCCAACTGTTTGTCCGGCCATTGCTGCTGTTCGGGCTTGGGTGACTGCTTCAAAGGTTTCCCTTTCGTGCTCAGCGTATCCTTTGACCGTATTGACGAGATTTGGGATAAGGTCGTAACGTCTGCGGAGTTGCACATCTATTTGCGACCATGCATTCTCTGTTCCGTTACGTAACCTAACTAATCCGTTGTATTGCAGTATGGAAAATATTGCAATCAAACCTATTACTACCAATGCGATTATTAAACCCATGAAGGCTCCTTTGTATTATTTTAAGCATAACGAATTTTTACTGATGTAGAAATAACTTCACTTGCTTTTATTAGTGCGGGAAGTTGATAAGGATGAATTAAAGTAGCGCCCCTTTTTGAGAATCGGTGCGGCAGGGCTAATAGTGAGAACTCTCTGGTAAATTTTTTGATACTGGATAGCCAACTCGTCCATAGAGAACTGTTCTGCTCTTTCTCTTCCTGATTTCGCAAATGTAGTCGCAACGTTGTTAGTGAAAAGCACAGATCGCAAGGCATCCGATAGTGATATTGGATCTCCTGGCTTGGTCAATAACGCGTCCTTCCCCTGCCTGGCAAGCTTCATATACCCTGGAATAGCACTGGCAACGACAGGAGTTCTTGCAGCCATAGCCTCCAATAAAACAATTCCAAAAGATTCTCCCCCTAGAGAAGGGGCGCACAGGACAGAACACTTATGGAGTCTGTTTATTTTCTCAGCATCTGAAATGGTCCCTAGCCAAACGATTCGAGCGTCATTTGAAGTCTGCTCTTTCAGTTTCTCAGTCTCTGGCCCTTCGGATGCTACCCAGAGTCGCACATCATTGGGAAGATACCGAAAAGCTTCAAGAAGGACTTGCAAACCCTTTCGTGGCTCATGTCTGCCAATGAATAGGACCGTCGGGGTAGCACTCTTCTCAATTCGAGTTTCAAATAGGTCTAAATCAATTCCATTGAAGAGGATTTCGTAACTTCCTCCGAGGGCATCTTTTGCAGTTCTAGCTGCTTCCTCTGAGACAGCGCAATTGATCTCAACGCGTGAAGCTACCCACCGTGCAGGGCGATTGAAATAATCATAGAACTTTGAATGACCTGATCGGTGATATGTTGCGACTATCGGGCTTTGCTTTAGAACGATGGATGTGATCGTTGGCCCAGGAGCAAGAGGCTCATGCACATGCAAAACGTCAAACTGTTCATCTCGTAATGCTCGTATTACTCTCAACTGAGCGGCTGCATCTGGTGCTAATGGCGCTATGGAGCCGTTCGTCGCCGTTGGTAAACTATTGCCCAGCGGAGTTATCCCAGTATCGGGTGGTGGACCGTCACAGGGTCCCAGAACCCTAACATCAGTTCCAAGTTTCCTGATAGATTTGGCAAGCGCCAATATTTGATTCTGCACTCCACCGGGAACAGAAAGACTGTAAGGGCTTATCATGCCAACTCGCATACTCTATTCGTATCCGATTTTCTAGCTATTTACCTTTTCTACGTTAACTTTTTGCATGATGTTTTTTTAGCGCTTCGTGGTCGCTTGGCCAATTTGGTGACATTAGGTGCCATTGTTCGGGTTCCAACCGGATCAACTCTTCAAATGATCTGGCTATGTCTTGAGAAATCCTAGCCACATCTTCTCGCAGGTTACCTTGTCTCGTCGAATTGAGGGGTGGTCTAACAATGGCGTGGTGGGATTTGGACTGCTGGTAGACGGCAACTGGTATTATTTTTGCGCCAGTTCTGATTGATAACATTGCTGGCCCAGCGGGAATAGACGTTTCCTCATCAAAGAAGGATACTTTGACCCCTGTGCCCTCAATATCACGGTCACATAGTAAGCAAACCACATGGTTACTTTTGATGGCTTTAATAACTTCTTTCCCTGCATTGGGTCCTAATGGAATGACGTTCATACCAAATGATTTCCTGTAACTCACCATGAACTCAAATAGTTCTTTTGGTTGTTGTGGCTCCACTACAACTGTTACTTCGAATTTCGGTCGACATGTGAGCCACCGCCCCGCCCATTCCCAACCCCCAAGATGAGGTAGAGCAAGAATTGGCCCAGGCCCCTCAGACCATGCATCCTCAATATGTCCAAACCCCTCTACGGTAAACCCAGCATCTATCTGGTAATCAGTTAGAGACTGCATTTTCGCTGAATCTGTCCAATACTTGGCATAGCTAACAAAAGCTTTTCGAGTCTTTTGTCTCAGCTCACTATTTGTTATTTGGTCTTGGTGAGTTCTGCGCATATTTCTTTCTACAAGTACCCGCTTACCGGATGGCAGCCTGTAGGCACACCGACCTAGCGCATTGCTTATCCTGCCTAATAAGTGATCAGGCATAGCTTTAATAAGGCTTGATGCAAGCCTATAAGCGCAGACGATTATTTTTCCGTTCAGCACTTACTGATTATTTGGTTCAGTTGGCTGGTTAAGCTGTGCGGTCGCCTGGTTCCAAACTTTTATGAAACGCTGAATGGCTGTTATCAGCGTTAGTACCAACATTACCCAAAGGACAGGGATCAAGATATCGCTGATCAACAAACCCAAAGCCAGGACAATGAATCGCTCGGCCCGCTCCATGATCCCTCCCTTAGCATCAAACCCAAGGGATTCAGCTTTCGCTCTTTGGTAAGAAATGAGCATGGCCGCTCCCATGACTGCTACAGGAAGCATCATAATTCTTCCCGACTCATTTGATGCAAGGTACCAAGCAATACCGCAGAACAAGAGAATGTCTGTAACGCGATCACTCACTGAATCCAAAAAGGCACCTCTCACAGAAGAGGTACCACTCGCTTTAGCGACCGCACCGTCAAGAGCATCTGGAAGACCTGTGAGTATTAGGAATATAAATCCCAAGAACAATCGTCCCTGCCCTATGAATACAGATCCTATGCCTGCGATCACGATTCCAGTTGCAGTCAAGGCATTAGCTGTAACCCCGATTCTGCTTAGTAATACCCCTATTGGGTCAAATATTTTGTCAACACCTTTTCGAAAATTGCCATCAAACACTTATATACCTTCCAGTCTTATGACGCTATGAAACACTAGCATTTCGTTTCTTCTTTTGGTTCGTTACGCTGTTTGTTTTGCAGAGGCATCCCAGTCTTCAGGATTTTCTTCTACCACGACTTCTAGAACTTCTGCAGTGTTTGCATCAATCAAAAGAACTGCTCGTTGCTTGGGAATCGGCTCTGATGAATAACCCAGCATTCTCCAAACGGGGCGACTTCTTAATCCTCTCCACATCAGTTGTGCGGAACAAGGACCTACCTTAAACCCAAGTTCTTTCTCCGCAATCTGCAATACGTCACTTTCATCTATTTTGCATTTCGTTGCAGCTGAAAGGTTATAAGCGCCAAACAGGCATATTCCAATGCCAGAGATTAGAAAACCTTTGTTAATAAGAGCGGATTCATTGAAAAGAACGAATAAAACGATAGAGATAAAGCCTGTTAAAAGGTAGAGGTACCCGGCCAATTTTCTTTTATCGTTGTTGGGAATCTGGTATTCATCCGCACCGTAGGAGGACAGGAGATCATCGGGTAGAGAATCAGAGGTTTGTTCGTTAGTTGACATGCTGTAATTGTAATTTCTTTTTAGACTGATGGAGTAATCAGCCAGCAGGCCAAACGTCTTTAAGCCTCTGATAGCTTGACGTAAGAGCTTCAGGTATCATCCTTGCCTCGGCTATTGAAGTTAGAAATGTCGTATCTCCTTCCCACCTTGGAAGACAGTGGACATGTAAATGTTCTGGAATGCTCGCTCCAGCTGCTTTCCCAATATTCATTCCTACATTTATTCCATCTGGCTGATAGGCCTCTGTAATTGCGTTCACTGCTTTATTCGTAATTTCCCATAGTTCCGCACTTTCCTCATCACTTAGAAGCGTTAGGTCAGCAATCGCTCTTTTGGGCAGCACCAGAGTGTGCCCACTTACGTAGGGATATTTATTTAGTATCGCAGCGCAAAAGGCTCCCTCGTAGAGCACATAATTGGCGTCTGCATCGCTTCTACCCGTAAAGATACTTTCGAAAATGCTTGTTGTAGGTTCGGCCTGGGCATTCTCCTCAGTTTGCACTTCTCCTGAGACATATGATTTCCGCCACCCAGCCCACATGACTCCTAATCGAGACTGCCTCATTGTTGACTTCTTACTTCATCCTCAAGGGTTTGAATGAATACGTCAAGGGAGACACCTCTTTCAACCTCTCCGCCTCTGGGGTTAACCCCGACAGTGCGGGGTTCAATGTCATCGTTCCCTACCACTAAGACGTATGGGATCTTTTGTGATTTGACATCACGGATTCTTTTCCCAAGTGAGTTACCAGCTCGCTCCAATTCAGCTCTAAAGCCCCTATCACGAAGGGTTTTCTCTACTTCTTCTGCATAGTTTTCATGTTCTTCAGCTACTGGCAAAACGGAAACTTGAATTGGTGCAAGCCATGCCGGGAATGCTCCTGCGTAGTGCTCAATTAGGACTCCGAAGAACCTTTCTATCGAGCCCATTAAGGCTCTGTGGATCATGACCGGGCGTTTGCGTTCACCGGAGGAGTCAATATATCTGAGGTTGAATCTATCTGGAAGATTAAAATCCAACTGTATTGTCGATAGTTGCCATGATCTGCCGATTGCGTCAGCAACATCAATGTCTATTTTAGGTCCATAAAAGGCTGCGTCGCCTTCTTTGACGTTATAAGACAATCCTTCTCTTTCAAGTGCCTCTGTTAAAGCATTCGTGGCGTTATCCCAAATCTCATCAGAGCCTACAGATTTCTCGGGATTACGAGTTGAAAGATTGAAAGAGAACTCATTGAACCCAAAGGCTGCAAGAACAGACATCACGAACTTCAGTAGATTTGATATCTCATTGGATAATCCTTCTTCTGTAGTAAAGATATGCGCGTCATCTTGAGTAAAGCCTCTGATTCTCATCAATCCATGAAGAGTTCCAGCGCGCTCATACCGGTAAACAGTCCCTAATTCGAAGAGTCTTAAAGGGAGATCTCTATAGGATTTTGTTCCTGCTCTATAGATTAAACAGTGCATCGGACAATTCATCGGTTTCGGGTAATACTCGCCGTTGTCCATTTCCATTGGTGGATACATGCCCTCGGCGTAGAAATCCAAATGTCCACTAGTCTTAAAAAGTTCTGAATTCGCCAGATGGGGCGTGTAGACAAATTTATAGTCGCCGTCCTCATGGCGTTGGCGACTATAGTCTTCCATTAATTTTCTGATGCTAGAGCCTTTGGGATGCCAGACAGCTAGTCCGCCACCAAGCTCGGAAGGAAAGCTTAATAGATTTAATTCATTAGCTAATTTCCGATGATCTCGCTTTGCGGCTTCTTCAAGCCGGTGCAAGTGTTCTTTTAATTGCGATTTCGTGGCCCATGCGGTTCCATAGATTCGCTGAAGCATTTGCCTCTTTTCATCGCCTCTCCAATATGCTCCGGCGACACTCATTAGTTTAAAGTGCGCCACTTTGCCGGTAGAGGGAACATGAGGTCCTCGGCAAAGGTCAACGAAACCATCGCCGTTTTGGTAAAAGCTTATTATGTCGCTGCCATCTACTTCTGACTTATCTGCAGATTTAATGATCTCGCATTTGTATGGGTGGTCAGAGAATATTTCTAGTGCTTGTTCAACGGTTGTTTCTCCGCGCACGAAGGCTTGATCTGCTTGGATAATCTGTCGCATCTTCTGCTCAATCTTTTCCAATTCTTCTTCTTTGATAGCTACGCCTTCTGGGATATCAAAGTCGTAATAGAAGCCATTTTCTATTGGTGGTCCGATAGCGAAAGTAGCTCCGGGATACAGTTCCAAAACAGCCTGGGCTAAAATATGAGCTGTGGAATGCCGGATGGTTTCTAAACCTTGATTCGTTTCTGAGGTAATTATGCTCACTTCAGATCCATCTTCAAGTGGAGTGGCAAGGTCAACCTCTACCCCGTTCACTTCAGCGATGACTGCGGCTTTGGCTAAGCCCCTTCCGATGTCTAAAGCAAGATCAGCAATAGTTGCCCCTTCTTCTAACTCTCGTTGAGATCCATCCGGAAGAGTAATTGTTATTGCTGTCATGAATGTATGTTACCGATCAGTATGGATGATTTCTGTGAATATGCAGAGTTCTTTCGCTCAAACTTATCTTGGGTATCGCTGAGCAATTTTTAAAGATGATCTATATTGACGCCCAGCAACTTTGCTGACTCTGAAATGCCATTTCCTGCCTCCGCTTGGGCATCAAGCACTTTGATAGCTTCCGGAGTATTCAAGTCATCGTCAAGACAATTCCTAACCTCCTCTAATCCTCCATCACCTGAACCGGCTTTTATCCAAGAGCGCAAACGCTGGTCGGCTTTTCCCATTAAGTCTGGGGTCCAAGACCATGAGTGCCTATAGTGATGGTTTATTAGAGCGAGCCTTATCGCTCTAGGGTCATGCTTTTGTCTAAGGTCAGATACAAAAACAAGATTTCCTAGCGACTTTGACATCTTCTCCCCGTCCATTTTGACCATGGCTTGATGCATCCAAACCCGAACAAAGGGCTTACTAGTTAACGATTCAGATTGAACCCGCTCACATTCGTGGTGAGGAAAAATTAGGTCAGCCCCTCCACCATGAATATCTATTGTTTCAGTTTGTAGCTCCCTCATTGCGAGCACTGAACATTCGACATGCCAACCGGGTCTACCCGGACCCCACATGCTTTCCCAAGCGGGCTCATCATGAAGAGAAGGCTGCCAAAGGACGAAATCTAGTGGGTTACGCTTCAGAGGATCTTGAGGATTACCACCTCTTTCTCCTGCAAACTGCAACATAGTAGTTTCATCTAGGCCGCACATAGCACCGAAATCATCTGATTTCGAGATGTCAAAGTAGACAAACCCTTGCACTTCGTAAGCATCGCCCTTTTCCAATAGTTTGGCAACAAATTTACGAATTTCAGCGATTGCGGAAGTAGCCCGTGGCTCACTCCAGCATGGAATCATTTCAAGTGCGCTCATGTCTTCGTTGAAACGATTAGTTTCTTTCGCTGCTAAATCAAGATAATGAACGCCTAGTTCACGCGCTTTCCGGAGGATATCGTCATCAACGTCTGTTACGTTTCTTACACATCGTGTTTCATGCCCGAGATCCCTGAGCCTTCTTTGTAAAACATCATAGGTAACGTAAGTAGCTGCGTGACCAATGTGAGTCGCATCATAAGGAGTAATTCCACATGTATAAATGTTTACTATCGGTCCCGGCCTGAACTCTTCTATATTGTTTGTTGCCGTGTTGAAAATTCGCATTACTACATTGTGACCTAAGTTTTATTGCCATTGTAGGGTATATCTACTTTGGCTTTGCGCAAAGTTACTCTAGGCCGATGATACTGACAGAAGAACGCGTTTTATATAGTTTGTTGAGTTGTAGGAGCACCGCTGTGAATGCTTCAACAGGAGCAGCGTTTGCTAGGCTACCGCAATCAAGTCCTCTCAGGTTGTTCATTTTGTTGACTATCTCTATCGTTTGATCTATTGCCGATTGTTCATCTGCACAAACAAGTACATCGCCTTCCATTGGGGTATCAATCTCTCCTAGTTCTTTTGCTGGGAGATGTTGAAAAGCCATTGAAACCCTAGATCCTGGTATGGCTGCTTGCACATCTGCGGCAATTGATCCTCTAGGGGGGTAGAGTGCGTGAAATTCATTTCCGACTCTTGCGAGCGCATTAGCCATACAGATAACTAATTTGCCACTTAACTGTTTTTTGAGTGCTTTGGCTGTTGGCGCACAGGAATCCCATGGAGTTGCTAGCACGACCATTTCTGCGAGAGCAGCTTCTTCATTGCTGACTCCTGTTAGGCGGTAACCTCTGTCACCCCAAACTTCAATCATTTCATCTACTATTTCCGCTGCCCTACCTGAGGATCTTGACCCTATTTCTATTTCATACCCAACTGAAGCCAACCGCAGGGCTAACCCTCGTCCAGCTGGTCCAGTTCCTCCAACAATGCCAATTTTCATGTCTAGAACATATCGGAGAACTCATTCAATCCGACAGATTTCGTTGTATTTATTTTTGCAAGAATGAATTTAGTAATCCTCAAATATTTGGCGTACTCATGTAATGTCTAAAGTGAGCCTATGCATTGGAGCAGCAATGGGGATACTTCAGGATAAGAATATTTTGATCACGGGAGTTCTTACAGACGCGAGCCTGGCTTTTGGGGTAGCCCAACTGGCAATTGGTGAGGGAGCTAACGTTGTCGTAACTGGTGCCGGACGTGGTTTAAGGCTTACTGAAAGGACAGTCAGAAAGCTTGAAGGGGACGTCGAGGTTTTAGAATTTGATGTCACTGATCCGGCCCATGTTTCAGCAGTCCACGATCGTCTTAAGGAAAAGTGGACACATGTAGACGGTGCCCTTCACGCAATCGGATTCATGCCGGAGATAGGACTAGGCGAAGACTTCTTTGCTGCGAGTTGGGACGATATCGCTCCTGGCTTTAATATTTCTGCCTACTCACTCAAAACTGTGGCTGAAGCAACCGCACCTCTCATGAAGAATGGCGGCTCAATTGTAGGCTTGGATTTTGATGCTCGCTTCGCATGGCCAGCGTATAACTGGATGGGTGTAGCGAAAGCGGCTCTCGAATCTGCATCCCGATATCTTGCGCGTTCACTGGGCCCCGAAAACATCCGAGTAAATCTGGTAACAGCTGGACCGATACGAACTATGGCTGCGAAATCAATCCCTGGGTTCAAAGAATTTGAAGATGCTTGGAATAACAAAGCCCCTTTAGGCTGGGACGTCAAAGACTCAGCTCCGGTAGCCCGTGCTTGTGTAGCACTTCTGTCCGAATGGTTCCCGATGACGACCGGAAGCATGATCCATGTTGATGGCGGGTACCACGCAATAGGCGCCTAGGGGCCCTATCCCTACTCTTTCATATAAACTTTGTCGGACTCGTCCACAATTTCACCAACAATTGCCTCAAGAACATCCTCTAGCGTTATTACTCCAACAAATTGGCTATCTGACTCCCCAACTAGCGCAAAGTGTATCTGTGTTTCACGCATCTCTCTTAGTAAATCATCCAAGGTTCTGTCAGGAGACACTATCAATATCTCTCGGATCATCCCAGCGGTCAAACCAGGTAACTTAACTTCCTTCTCCTGGCGAAGAAGGTCTTTAACATGAAGGAATCCTCGGACGACTTCTCCAAAGCAAACAGGTAGGCGGCTGTGCCCGCTCTCAACTGCTATGAGAGCAATATTTTCGATGGTGTCATCCTCTTTGACACTGATAACGCTATCCCAAGGAATCATTGCTGATTGGATGCGCTGATCTTGAAAAAGAAGTGCTCCAGCCAAAATATCATGCTCCCCCTGATCAAGGTCACCTCCAGACCTCACCTCCCCGATTAATTTATGCAATTCTTTCGCCGTATATGCATTGCCAAGTTCATCAACCTGATCAATGCCAAAGGGTTTAAGAAGCAAACTTGAAACTTTATTAAGGAACCATATTACTGGCCGGAAGAGAACTACGAATGACCGATGAGGTCGGGCGACCTTACACAAAACGGTTTCGGGATTAGTTAAGGCTAGATTTTTGGGAACCATCTCACCTATAACCATGTGCATAAAGACAACTATGAATAAGGCAAAAGCAAACGCAATAGCATGAGAAAGTGTTTTAGGCATCCCCAAAGGCTCCGTGATGAAATGCTCTATGAGCTTGGCAAATGCCGGTTCAGCTACCAAACCTAGGCCCAGCGAAGTCACAGTAATCCCTAGTTGCGCTCCAGAGATTGACAGCGGAAGATTTGACATAAGGTCAAGGGCTAGCCGAGCAGATCTATTACCTGTTTCTGCTAAAGCCTGCATCTTAGACCTTTTGGATGTGACAACAGCAAACTCAACAGCAACGAAAATACCATTTAAAAGTATTAAAAATATTGTTATAAAGATCGCTGCGAGAGTGAAGATCATAGCTGATCCCCCTCGCTGATGTTTTCTTCAATTCTGATTGACCGAAATGGTGGACTCGTTAATCGGACAGTCGCAATTCGAAGTTTATCCATTTCAAGAACTTCAATTTTCCAATACTTGTAACGGAAAACTTCTCCGACACTTGGAACCCTTTGAAGTTGATCAAGAATAAAACCTGCAATAGTTTCGTATGGTTTTTCCTCAAAGATTAACCCGCAGATATCTTCGACCTCATCTAGACGAAGATTCCCTGCCAGTGTGAAGATCCCCTCCCCTGCTGCCTGCTGTGGTTGCTCAATTTCGTCATATTCATCTTCAATTTCACCTACTATCTCCTCAAGGATATCTTCAACGGAAACTAGTCCTTCAGTGCCTCCATGCTCATCTACAACAATCGCTACCGGCTTCCGCTCCTTTCTCATATCAGCCATAACAGAGATCAAATTTCGAGTTTCGGGAACAGCAAGCACATCACTCATTACCTCAGCAACTCGTATTTTCGAACGGTGCTCAGGCTTAACAGATAGTGCAGATTTCACATGCGCTATTCCGAGCACATTATCTAAATCACCTAAGGTGACCGGAAACCTTGAGTGACCTGTTTCAAGACTCAAAGCGATCAAGTCATCAATACTTGACGAAGCTTGTAGTGAATGCAGAGAGACTCTCGGGGTCATCACATCGTTTGCTTGCCTGGATGCAAATTTCATTGATTTTGATAACAAATCGACTTTTCGTTGGGCAAGAGTTCCTTCTTCCCCAGAAACTTTTATGGCTAAGTCGAGGTCCTCAATGCTCGGCGTATGGTCAAGTTCTTCTGTTGGCTCCACTCCAAGTGAACGCGTCAATTTATTTGCTGTACCGTCACTGATGTAGATGATTGGCTTGGCGAGAAAGCTATAAATTTTGAAGGGTTTAGCAAGCACTCGCGCCATCTTGTTGGGCTTAGCTATAGCGATATTTTTTGGTATCAGTTCTCCAAGTACCATCGTCAAAAAAGTCACCAAACTTATTGCGACAACCAAAGATAGCGGCTGAGCTAGCCCGCTTCCGAAAAGATCAATGAATGGCTGCTCAATGAGTTTTGCGATAGTTGGTTCAGCTATAAAACCAAGCACTACAGCAGTGATAGTGATTCCAAGCTGAGCCCCAGTCAAATGATAAGAGAGATTCTTTATTAATCCCAAGACGACCTGAGATGATCGCACTCCTTTAGATGCTTCTTCTTCAATTTTCTTTCGATTACTGGCAACTAGAGCAAATTCAGCTGCAACAAAGAATGCGGTTGCAATCACCATTACTGCAATTAATGCCAGACCTGCTTCAGTACTTATGGAAACTCCTTCAGAGACATCCTATATTACCCCACTGAAAGTTTTTTACACAGAAATCCATATGTCTTTGGTCATTGCCGATAACACAATTCCCCCTCCAACCATTTAGTGGGTGAGCTTTTGGTCTACGGTGTAATAGCAGCGTAAAGGCATTGTAGATATGACTAAGTCTCAAGAGCATCAAACTTCTGGGAATTACCCGCCCCCTAAAAACTCCATAAACCCCGATACTGACCTTGGCTGGGTCAAACGGCTTCTCCCCATCGCAAGGTCTCATAAAAGACCCCTAATGATTGGACTATGGGTTGGTTCGGCAGCTTTGATACTCAATGTTGCTGTTCCTGCAATAGCGAAAGAGGCAATTGACTCTACAATTGCCGGAAACAGAGAAGACCTCACAATATGGGCGCTCATACTAGTTGTCGTTGGGTTAGCCCGATTTGCGACAGGTGCTTTGTATCGAATCTCATTATTCAGAGTCGCTTGGGGTGTTGAAACAGATTTGCGTGCATTACTTTATAGCCACCTGACTAAGCTGAGCTTCTCCTACTTTGATAGAACGCAATCAGGTCAAGTCATTTCAAGGGCAAATAGTGACATTAGATCTATTCAAGTTCTTCTTGCATTTGGACCTCTAATAGGTATGAGTATCATCTCATTCATTCTTGCTTTCTGCTTCATGATGACGCTACACATTCCATTAACCTTGGTTGCCCTGTGCACTCTTCCAGGGGTTTATTTTTTTGGCCAGAAGTTGAGGCACTCAGTCTTCCCATTGACCTGGGTCAGTCAAGCCCGATTAGCAGAGCTGGCAACAATCGTTGACGAAAACATCAATGGAACAAGGGTCGTCAAATCATTCGCTGCTGAGAAACAACAGGTCAGCCTCCTACAAAAAGCTGCTCGTCATATTGAGTGGGTCAATGTTCAAACGATTAAAGAGCGCGCAAAATTTAACCCAGTAATCGAAGCCCTTCCGAGAGTAGGCATGGCAATTGTTCTTCTCTACGGAGGGCTATTAGCAATAGATGGCCAAGTGTCGATTGGGACGTTATTCGCTTTCAACGCTTACGTAATAATGCTTCAAGCACCATTCAGGATGTTTGGGTTTCTTCTTCTACAGGCTCAAAGGGCGTCTGCCTCTGCGACTAGAATCTTTGAAGTGCTCGATGAAAAACCAGCGATCACTGACCTACCATCCGCAGTTAAGTTAACTGAAGTTAGAGACTCTATCCGCTTTCAACATGTCAATTTCTCCTATAGCGGACCCCAATCACCAGAACTCATGAAGGAACGACATACGAAATCAGAAATCATTACAAATTTGGACTTATTTATTAACGCAGGAGAAACAGTAGCAATTGTCGGTATGACTGGATCAGGGAAATCGACAATCGCCCGTCTCCTCACTCGATTTTATGACGTTGATTCTGGGTCAATTTTAATTGATGGTATTGATATCAAAAAACTCCAGTTGCACTCGTTACGACAGCAAATAGGCATTGTCTTTGACGAACCTTTCCTTTTCTCGACGAGCATTTCCGAAAATATCTCGTATGGAAAGCCTGAAGCGTCTGAAGAAGAAATCCACGAAGCTGCAAAGAAAGCACAGGCTCTGGGCTTCATTACAGATCTCAAGTCTGGGTTCTCTACTGTTGTGGGAGAGCGTGGCTATACATTATCGGGAGGACAAAGACAGCGGATAGCTTTAGCTAGATGCTTATTGGAAAAGCCAAGTGTTTTAATACTAGATGATGCGACCAGCGCTATAGACGTTGGCGTGGAGTCGCTGATACATGAATCGCTTAAGACGAGTTTAGAAGAAACCACTACCCTTCTAATTGCCCAACGTGTATCAACAATTGCTTTGGCAGATAGGGTTGTCTTTCTTGAAGACGGCGCTATCTCGGACGAAGGTTCTCACAGTTCTTTGTTAGGCCGTAATGCCGCTTACGCTTCAATCATCGCTGAAAGTAATCCAGAGGCCGCACAGGAGATCAGCTAATGGGTTTCGGACCGCCTATCGGCTTCGGAGGAGCTAATTCTGTGACCTCGTCGCGAGATGCAGGTCTTCCACATGCTGGGGTTCCCGGCCACTTGCAAAATGAAGTGAAGCGGGTTCTGGAGCAGGAACCGGTTCATGAATTACCGCCGATGAACTTTGACCATTTCGTCAGCCCAGAAACTCCGTTTACACTCCGTAGCTTCCTAGGAGGTCACAAATGGAAATTGTTCTTTGCGATGATACTGGTAATTGGGGAAAGCATATTGCTTCAAGCAGGACCTTTATTAACAAAATTTGGTATTGATGAAGGAGTTGTTTCAGGCAACAAGGCAGTACTTATCACAGTTTCTTTAACCTACCTTGGCAGCATTTTACTCCACTCACTAAGTGCTTGGTACAGAATTCGATATACGGGATCTTTGGGTGAACGATTAATGAAAAATTTGCGTGTCAAAGTTTTCAGCCACCTTCAGAGACAGTCACTTGATTTCTATACAAAGGAAAAGGCTGGCGTGCTGATGACTCGAATGACAAGTGATATTGAAGCATTGTCTCAGCTCTTTCAAGAAGGTTTAGTAAATTTTGCTGTACAAGGCTTAACAGTCGTTGTGATAACTGTCGTCTTATTATTCCTAAATTTCAAACTTGCTTTAATTACTTTGCTAGCAGTGGTTCCAATAACAATTATTCTGAGCGAATGGTTTCGAAGGAAATCGTCAAAAGCCTATACGGCTGTCCGCGACAAAATAAGTGAAGTCTTGTCAGATCTCCAAGAGAGCCTAGCTGGAATACGCATTATCACAGCACATAACCGGCGGAAGCATAACGTAGTTAAACATACAAATATTGTTGGTGAACACAAAGACGCGAACTTAGAAGCAGTGCGAGCCGCATCTGTTTACACCCCTGGGACTGAAGCTATTGCAATCCTCGGGAGAGCATTAGTCCTCATCGTAGGTGGTCGTATGGTATTAAACGGGGAGCTTGAGATAGGTGAGCTGACAGCTTTCTTACTATATTTGGGAGCTTTTTTCACTCCGATTCAGACATTGACTCAGCTATACAATGGGTATCAGCAAGGTCAGGCAGCAGTTTCAAAACTGCGGGACTTACTAGGGACAGTACCGTCTGTTCCGGAGCATCCGTCTGCTCGCCCAATTCCAGAAATTCAGGGTGAAATTGTCTTTGAGAATGTCAATTTTTCTTACAATGGCCAAACATCTGTTCTTAATAATATCAATCTAACTATTAAGGCAGGGGAAACAATTGCCATCGTCGGACCGACAGGAGGCGGAAAGTCTACTATCGCCAAATTAGCTACCCGGTTCTACGACCCTTCTAATGGAAGAATCTTAATTGACGGAGTAGACATTAGAGAGGTTCAACTTAGTTCGCTTCGGAGTCAAATAGGTGTCGTTCCTCAAGAACCATTTCTATTTGCTGGATCGATAAGAGATAATGTCGGTTTCTCAAGGCCGGAAGTTTCAGATAGTGAAGTCATTTCAGCACTTGAGGCATCAGGACTTATGACAATGGTTAATTCCCTCCCTGAAGGAATTAACACTGTCATCCATGAGCGCGGTGCGTCACTAAGCGCTGGTGAACGCCAATTAATTGCTATTGCTCGAGCTTTTCTATCTAAACCTAGAGTTTTAGTATTGGACGAGGCCACTTCTAATCTTGACTTGCAATCAGAGAGCCAAGTGGAGCAAGCTTTAGATGCAATCCTTGACGGTAGATCCGCTATTATTGTTGCGCACCGGTTGGCTACTGTCATGAGAGCTGACAGAATCCTTGTTGTTGATAATGGAAGCATTGTTGAAAGTGGCAGCCACCAAGAACTCCTACATGCAGGTGGTGCATACTCTAAAATGCATAATCAGTGGCAAGAGAAGGTGCAATCCAGTGGCTCCTGAAAATATTCTGAAACTGTCGGGGATTAACCTTATCCGGAATGGTAAACATCTTATAAAAGATCTGGATTTTGAGATCCTTTCAGATCAGAATTGGGTGATCCTAGGAGCAAATGGATCTGGGAAGACGTCACTTCTTAGAATGGCGTCAATGTTTGAACATCCCAGCTCTGGATCTGTAACCCTCCTTAAACACACTCTCGGTACCTCCGATATCCGAAAGATACGGCACCTAATAGGATTTACTGGTCACGGTATCTCGCAAATGCTGCGACCTGATTTAATGACGGAAGATATAGTAATGACCGCCAAGCACGGGGCTCTTGAACCTTGGTGGCATACCTATTCAAACGAAGATAAATTGAAAGCCCATAATCATATGGAACTTCTTGGAATCAATCATCTCGCAAAGCAAAGATTTGGAACACTATCTACGGGAGAAAAGCAAAGAGCACTTATGGCTAGATGCCTAATGAGTGACCCTAAGCTCTTATTACTTGATGAACCTGCATCGGGGCTGGACTTACCGAGCCGCGAGGAATTAATGCAATCATTATCCTCCTTAGTTTCTGAAAGCTTATCTCCACCTGTGGTTATGGTTACTCACCACGTTGAGGAAATCCCTAAGGGTTTCAGTCATATTCTATTTCTAAAAGAAGGGTCGGTTATGGAATCAGGGCTGATCAGTGAAAAGTTGAATCCAGAGAATCTCTCTAAATGCTTCGGGATTGATTTAGAGATCAGCGAGTTTAATGGCAGATGGAGCGCACAATCAACAATTGATTAGTAGACGCCTGATTGAATTACTAAGAGAACCCCCTTTTGAACGGAAATATCTCCAAAGCTTTGAACAATTTCGTTACTTAAACCGCGAGTCGATCCAGGATGTAAAGTTTCATGCTTTAGATTCCATCGAAAACCTGATAAAGAGACACCCTCAGCAACTCCACCGAATGGAAATATCGAAACCAAATTGCTGGCTAACGGCTTCGCTATGTAGTTATCCCTGACAACTGCGACATAGGAAGAGCCAACGAAAGCTTCACAAGAGATCATTGAAGTAACGTTGGAGGCCATAGCTGAAAACACACCCCATAGATGATCTATTCGACCACCGCCAGAATCCACAATTGTGATTGATGTACTAGATCTACTGGCATGCAATATCGCCAGCTCTAAGTCAGATTTATCTTTATCTTCCGGGAACGAAATTATCTCGATGGATTGTTTTTCTGCGTAGTCCAGACCGCTGGCTGATATTGAATCTAGATCTCCTATAACAGCATTAGGCGTTATACCAAGAGATATTGCGTTGTCAAAGCCCGAATCAACCGCAAAAACTACATCAAATTTCGGAAGATAATCTAACACTCGCTTGTCGGGAGAGGGCCCACCATTAATTATTAATGCACTGCTCTTTCCAGCATTATCCGACATATTTATATCCACCCAACACTAATTCAAATCAGTTTTATCAGACCGCATAAACAGCCAAGCTATGAAAACCCCCACAGCACTACCTATGACAGAGAACATAAACGAGATTGATGCAGAAAAACCAACAGCAGCAAACAACATCAGAAATGTTATAAATCCTCCTAATCCGGAAAGTGGGTACACGAAACAACCCAAATTTCTGGGCTCGGAGTTAGATACGGGCATCAGGCTTAGGCTCCGTCAAGTCTTTTCTGAGTAACGCGTATTCTATCTTTTTTTCTGGCTCCCTCGATCTCAATAAAGGTGGCAATCTCCTCATATCGGAGCCCAGTTCTGCTTAGTTCCCTTTTTCGATTGGCTTTAATCTGTCGCCTCTTTCCAGGAGCCCATAAGGCAAAACATATAGCACCTCCGGCTACAACAAAGAGTAACGCCCACAATGAATCACTCCACCCTTTAGCTACTGAAACAGTTATCTGATAAAGAAAGTTGTCCATTGAGGTTTCTAATGAAGATGCCAGTTGTGGGGCAATTGCTGGAGACTCCTTTGCCAATTGTAAGATCTCTTCAGGGAATTCTTGTAGTGAATCAATTGAACTGCGGTATCCACTGTTGAACATTGAACCGGCTATTGCTATGCCGATAACCGCTCCTAGCTCTCGTAGAACGTCGTTGAGAGCAGATGCAACTCCTTGCTTTTCAAACGGTAACGAAGAAACAATTATCTCTGTTGCTGGTGGAGACGCTAATCCGATGCCGGCGCCATAGATGACAGCGACTAAAGCGAAATCCCAAAAGCTACTTTCGGACTGGAATTGTGCACCCAGATAAAGGGACACTCCAAGTAGGCATAGGCCAAGAAGCCCTATAGCTCTGAAACCAAATTTTTTAGTTAGTGGTATAGCTAACAAAGAAGCTGGGAAGAGACCGATAGCTGTAGGAAGGAAACTCAAACCAGTGTCAAGTGGGCCGTAACCTAGTACGTAAGCAATAAATTGCACCGCAACGAAGAAGAACCCAAACGCCACAGTGAATTGCACAAGCAATGATAAGGAACCCGAGCGAACTGATCTGTCTTTAAAGACAGACATATCTAATAAGGGCCTACTTGTTTTCGACTCCCAAGCCACAAAGGCTATGAGAAATATTCCTCCCGCTATGAAGCAACTTAGGATAATCTCAGAGTTCCAGCCTTTGGTAGGTCCTTCCATTATTGCGAAGACAATTCCGCCGATGGCAAGTAGCGACAGGAGAGAACCTAGAGGGTCAAGGTTTGACTTTTCAGGAGAAGATGAATTTGGTAGACAAATCCAACAGAAGATAAAAATAGCTGCTGAGAGAACGCTGATAACAAGAAACACCGACTCCCACGCATAGTTCTCAATTAATGCCCCAGAGAGAAGAACTCCTGATAACCCTCCGAAAAAGACAGACGCTGTCCAAATTGCGACTCCACGTTCTTTCTTCTCAGAAGGTAGCGTTGTAGTTATCGTGGATAATGTTGCAGGGAAAATAAAAGCAGCGCCAATACCGCTTAGCGCACGAAATGCAATGACAAGCCGCGCTTCATTTGGTTCAATGAAATCTAAATGTTCTGTGAAAAGAGTTCCAGCATTTGCGATCCCAAGAATAGCTACTCCCAAAAGCAACATGGACCTGCGGCCGAATTTGTCGCCCAGAGCACCGGCAGGAAGAAGAAGCGAGGCTAGGAAAAAAGCGTATATATCCACCATCCATTGAACATCGGATTGACTGGCTCCTAATTCTCTCGATAATTCAGGTAAAGCAACATTTAAAGATGAGATATTCGCTACTACTAACACTGCAGCTAGGACTGTAGCTGTCAGAGTTAAAGTAGAATTTGCTCTTAGCGACCTCATTATCAACAGTCTCCCAACTAGTGTTTCCAATTTGGTGGATGATTAGTTGAAACCCACGATTGCTAGGTTACTGCTACTTTGATTACGTGGTAATTGAACGTCAACTGATGGAAATCAACTTAAGCGAAGATGCGTCGCACTGGAAGAGAATTGGTTTTGAAATTGTTACTGAAAATTCAACTCAGTCAATTCTCATAGGAAAAACAAAATTTTACTTTAAGAAAATTGAGGCTGTTGAAGGCATCACCTCTGTTCACGTTGAGGGAATTAAACAGAACGTGGACTCACTTCGTTTTGAAACAAGAACTACATCTACCAGTGAAATTGAAACTTCCTTTCATCCCAACCGGATAGAACGAATAGATCATTTGGTAGTTACAACACCCGACTCTGACAAAACGACAAAGGCGCTCCTAGAAGCAGGAATAACACTGAGTGGAATTCGAACATTTGGGAATTCTCCAAATCAAACGCGCCAATCGTTTTTTTGGTTAGGTGATGTCATACTCGAACTGGTCGGACCACATCAGGTCGCAAAATCTGGCAGCCCGCTATTTTGGGGACTAGCTCTAGTTTCATCCGATATTAAAGAAACCGTGAACTACCTTGGCGACCTATGCACTCCATTGAAAGATGCTATCCAACCTGGACGGCAGATAACGACAGTGAAAACACGTGACCTATCTATAGGGGTTTCAATAGCAATCATGTCCCCTCATGTAAGTGCTAATTAAACCATTGTGGTTTGGGCATTATTTTAGATTAATATACTGAAATGAACGCAGGGAACCTCTTTGACCTCTCCGGTAAAGTGGCCGTAATTACAGGCAGCGGGAAAGGAATAGGCAAAGGGATAGCAAAGTTGCTTTCCGAATCTGGAGCAAAAGTTGTGCTTTGCTCCCGCACTAAAGAGGACGTAGAGGAAGTCGCTCGCGAGATCACCCATAATGGAGGGATTGCATTCCCTACCTTATGTGACGTCACAATCGATGACCAGTTAGTGTCACTCGCAGATTCAGCTATTTCAGAGTTTGGGGCAATTGATATCTGGGTTAATAATGTGGGAGGAAGTACAGGCCGGTCTAGCCTTAAAGAGCTTTCGCGTTCTGATTGGGATAGGACAATAGCATTGACCCTGACATCGGTTTTTGTAGGTTGTCAAGTAGCTGCTAGAAACATGCAAAGCGGCTCAATTATAAATATTTCTTCCCGGTCCTCATGGGGTGCTGTTCCTAATAATTCTCATTATGCGGCGGCAAAAGCTGGAGTGAATGTTCTAACCGCTAGCTTGGCTCATGAACTGGGGCCAGATATCAGATGCAATGCAGTAGCGTCGGGCGCTGTTCCAACAGATATTTTCTTCAAAGTCATGAAAATGCAACCTGAGGATTTGCCACAATATGCAAAAGATACAGGGGTTCCTTTACAACGGCTAGGCACACCTAAAGATATAGCTGGAGCAGTACTTTTCTTATGCTCCGAAGCGTCATCATGGATGACTGGAGAGGTAATAACAGTTAGCGGTGGGCGTTAAGGAAGTGGTTTCGGCTCGTTTAACTCAGTAACGTTATCCAGCAGGATTTTCTTTTGGTCCTCTATTGAGAACTCTTTTAATTCCATAACGTAGTCTAATGGCGCAGGCATTCCTTCAATGTGAGGCCAATCGGATCCGAAGACAACTCTGTCAGGTCCCATTAGATCTGCAACTTCGTAGGGATCATCTTCCCAAAATGGGTTTATCCATACATGTTCCTTGAATAGTTCCAGAGGATCCTCCTTGAACCAACCCATGAGTTTATTTTTCTGTTGAGGCAATTTTCGAAAAAGGTCCGGCAAGAAACTTGACCCGTTTTCAACAGATACAATACGCAAATTTGAGAAACGTTCGTACATCTTTTGAAGTGACATAGTCATAAGCCAGTCCAAGGCTGCTCTTTCAATATTGAATGCTTTGATTGATGGTGAGTAAGAGGCGCCGCCACCAAAATTTGCCCCAAATCCATCCTCAGCATAACCCTGCGAAGAATATCCACTGTCCCCTGCATGGATGACCAACGGAATGCCTGATTCGTTCAATAAGTTCCAAAAAGGGTCAAACAAACTATCTGCGGGCGATTTGTAACCATCAGTAGTCAAAACCGCTGCAGGCCTAATACAAATTACTCTGGCATTGTTTTCAAGAGCTGATTGAAGCTCTTCGACAGCAAAGTCAACGTCACATAAACTAATATATGGCGCTGCGAATATTGTATTTTGGTAGTTAAATCCCCAATCCTCATTCAACCATTTATTGAATGAGCGAAATAATACTTTTACAGCCTCAATATCCTCCTTGAGGAGTTCCTCATAGAGCACCCCTAAAGTTGGAAAAAGCCAGACTGCCGAGAGGCCTTGTTGCCTGATCTTGTCAACCCTTGCATCCCTATTAATATATTCTTGAGGGAGTGGTTCTCTATCCTTTAGCATTTCTAGGGGTGATTTCCCAGTGGGATTACCTCTGAAATACTCATGAAGTGCACCCGGCTTTGCTATTGGGTTCCATGTAGGGTTCGCTACTGCTGAACTTAGCCTACCACCAACTATATGGTGCTTTCTGCCGTTGATTTCACACCACTGGACACAACGTCTTTGCCATTCTCGCGGAACATGGCGTGTGAATGCGTCCTCAGCTTCGTAGTAGTGATTATCGCAATCAAAAGGAAGATAGCTTAATTCATCCATAAATTTACTTTAGCCCAACCAATGCACGCTTCTCCAAACACAACCATTCATTCTGAAATAACGTTCTTCATATGATCGGCGGCCATCAGAAAATATTCCTCCATTGCCTCATTGATCTCTTTGGCTGGTCGCATCTGGTCAAGCGCAAAGCGCATACTTGCTAACCAAGAGTCTTTTTGGTCTTCCCCAATAGCGTATGGTGCATGCCTCATCCTAAGTCTGGGATGGCCGCGCCTCTCTGAGTATGAAGAAGGTCCACCCCAGTACTGGATCAGGAAATCTGCTGTATTTCTTTTAGAATCAGTCAGGTCATCTGGGTAAAGGTGGCGAATTTCATCCCTCCGAATCACGTCTTCGTAGAAGAAATCAAGCAATTCATAGAACCATTCGCTTCCTCCAACACGGTCGTACACAGTGTTGCCTTTTCCAACCCAATTTACTTTCACATTACTATTTTACGTTATAAATTTATGCGTCACTGATTGATTTGAGGGTTTTTCATCGCTAATTCAATTGCCTGATCTACAGTGTAAGCGCTGCAAACTATCTCTCTACTCTTTTGACTAACGAACCCGGCTGAGACTTGAAAGTCAAGAAATCTAATCATGTCCTTCCAGAATTCTCCATTGTCAAGAAGCACTACGGGTTTGTATATTCCATTACGATGCATTCCAAGCTTGGTCCATGTAGCTGCCTCAAAGACCTCTTCTAACGTTCCCATTCCTCCAGGTAGCGCTATGAAAGCATCGGCCAAGTCATACATCGTTTTCTTCCGTTCGTGCATATCAGTTGTCACAATCAGAGAGTTCACCCCCGGATGGGCTATCTCACGATCAGCTAAGGACTCAGGAATTACACCTATAACCTCAGCTTGGTTTTCAAGGGCCGCATCAGCTACCTGCCCCATAAGCCCAACCTGTGCGCCGCCGTAGATAAGCCCTAACCCTTTCTGTGCAATTTTTGCTCCGAGTTCCTTTGCTAGCTTTTGGAACTCCTCATCAAAACCTTCTTTCGAAGCGCAAAAGACACATATTTTTTGAATGGACACTGCACCAAACTACATCAATTTACATTGTTAATCTCTTAAATTCTGGCAATATAGAAATATGGGTAAACTAATCGCCTTTGATATGGAAGGTTGCGATTCTTTTGTCTCCAAACTTTTGGAAGCCTGGGATCATGGGCATTCAGTATTTCCTCTTGATCAACGTCTACCGCAAGCTAGAAAAGAACACCTAGTTAAGACTTTCGGAGCATCTGAAGTCATAAGCGAAAAGGACACATACAGAACCAAAGGCATATCAATGGAGCCCGATGACGCCCTCGTTATCGCAACTAGTGGAACGACTGGTGATCCCAAAGGAGTCGTATTAACCCACACTGCCCTTCAGGCTTCATCCCAGATAACGTCATCGCAGTTAGATGTGCAAAATAGCATTGATGAATGGTTGTGCTGCATACCGGTTTCACATATCGGAGGTTTCTCTGTCATTACTAGGGCTCTCCACAATGGAGTTCGCCTTAAGATGCAGAGAAGATTTGATGCCGCATTATGTGAAGAAGCTGGACGCTGTGGGTCGACGCTTGTATCTCTTGTCCCTACAGCGTTGGGGCGTATAGACCCATCTGTCTTTCGGAAGATTCTCGTTGGTGGAACTGCAGCACCACAAGTCCTTCCAGACAATGCAGTGACGACATATGGTCTTACAGAAACCGGAAGTGGCATCGTTTATAACGGCACTCCTCTTCCTGATGTGAAGATAGAGATACGGGATGGAGAAATCGTTGTGCAGAGTCCCACACTTTTCAGCAGATATTTGGGTCATGAGCCTCAAGATAGTGGACAATGGTTTACGACGGGTGACGCAGGCTTTCTACAAGATGACCAAAGACTTGTAGTAACTGGACGACTAGACGATGCCATTATCACAGGAGGCGAAAAGGTTTGGCCAGCTCTTGTAGAGCGAGAACTAAACTCAATTGGACTATTCTCAGAACACGTTGTCGTCGGGAGAGACGATCAAGAATGGGGACAGGCGGTCACAATCATTGGCGTTCTCAAAAATCCTAAAATATCTATAGACATAAGCGATGTTAGAGCTCAGCTAAAAGATTCTTTACCGAACTATGCGTTACCTAAAGCAATTGAAGTAGTCGATCAATTGCCCCGAAATGCAATGGGAAAAGTTTTGCGCCGCCTAGTCTGACTCAAGATTGAAATAAACTCTCCCATCCTTAGGCACCATTTGTCGCATTTGGGGATCGGCAAATAAGTCGGCAGTTCCTAAACCATGTGTAACTTCAGGTGCAACGTTCGCTGCGATTGCACACCATGCCTGAAGGGCTATGGGACCGTCATAAGTCGATGAGAGCACAGTTTGGATATTATTTGCTGCTGCAGATGAGTAAATTTCCAGTGTTTGGTCAATCCCACCAATTAATGAAGGTTTGATAACGATGTATTCGCCAAGCTTTTCAGAGATAACTGCTTCAAGGTCATCAACAGAGTTACACAACTCGTCTACGGCAATGGCTACTGGAACGATAGTTCGAAGTTTCGTAAGGTCTTCAAAATTTGCAACAGGGTCTTCAACATATTCCAATCGGTCGCCAAGTAATTTCCTCGCACGGTCCAAAAAAGTAACAGCATACTGTAAAGACCAGTTGCTATTGGGGTCTAATCGGACCTTCTCATCCTCTCTTATAATTTCAGACAGTAATTGTAGTCTCTCTTGATCATCTCTGAATCCAAGCTTTACCTTAAAAACAGAGAGTCCACTTGCACGATAACGCTCTAAAGCTCTTCTTAGATTTCGCTGACTTGAACCGTCAAGAAATGCGTTGACTTTCACAGAGTCAACTCCACCTCCTAAATGATCTAAAAGGGATTCGCTATTTTTTGATGCTTTAAGATTCCAGGTTGCAATGTTAATTGCAGATTGAACTTCATTAGAGAGTTCTAGCAGTGACGCTTCAGAATGATTGTAAGATACAAGCTGAGCATAGGCTTCCTCTATTGTGATGCTTGACCAACCTTCTAGTGGCAGAACTTCACCACATCCTGTGAATTCGCCTTCATCTATACCTACGACCCAGCCGTCTCTTGAGTTGATTTGCAACTTTGATGTAATTATTGGTCGAGTCAACTCGTAGCAGACCTTTTCAATACGCATCATTCCAATTCCCATATGAATTTATTAATAACCTCAGCGGTTTCTTCAGGTTCCTCAAGTTGAACTGCATGACCAGCTCCGGAGACAATTGCTATCTTTGACTCTGGTATCTGCAATTGCATTCGCTCTCCAATATCAATGTACTTTTCATCCTCACTGCCCACAATAAGCAAGACCGGTATTTTGATTTCATTGAGTCTCCCCCATAAAGGCTCCATTACCCCCGCACCAGATGCGCGTAGATGACTCATGATTCCTAGAGGGTTCATGGATAATCTTGCACGTCTTTGTGCCGACAACTTGTTGCTTGATAATAACCTTTGGCTAGAGAAAATTCGTTGTGTTTCCCATGCATTTATGAATCCAGTAAGACCTTTGTCTTCAAGCAGTGCGACCTTGCGGGCATCATCTATAGCCCTTTGATGTCGAGCAAAATTTTCTTGTATCCCTGGGCTTCCACCAATGAGGATGAGCGATCGAACGCTACCTTGCTTGGCAAGTGCATAACTAAGAGCTAAACGGGCCCCCATTGAATAACCGATTAAATCAAATGGTTCTTGGAGTGAAGAACTTGCAACCTCATGTATCTGTTTGACCATAGCCTGAAGTGTGTAGTGTTTAAGCTCACTAGGGCATGGACTACGTCCATGCCCAATTAGGTCGGGAAGTAGATAAGAGGAGTCCAAATGGCTTTCAAGTTCCTCCATTGATTTATGATTACCAAGAAACCCGTGAAGAATTATTCCCGTTGAGTCAACTTGCTTTTGCGAAATATAAAGTGGGCAGGAGATTTCCGTCATCCTTTCTATACTTCCTGACCAAACTCCTGATCAAATGCATCCTTTATAGATCTAAAGGCCCGCAAGGTTGAGTCAGTATCACTTTGGTAGTGGATAATTGAAAGGCCGGATTTTGGCATAGTTTTTGCGATTTCAGCTTTCAGTTCCTTGATCGTTTGAGGAGTTGCAACATCTACCCTTAGTGATTTGAAAACGTCTGCAAAAGGCAGCATCGGTGATGTTAAGAAATATTTATCGAATTGTTCTTTGTTGATCGCGTTACTTATTGGCAGGAAGGAGAAGATGCCGCCTCCCCCATTGTCGAGAATCACGATAGTCATATCCGCTTCCATCCTGATGCTCGCTAGTACCCCGCCAAAGTCATGTGTTGTAGCTACATCACCAACGAGGCAAACCACCTTTTCTTCGGACCCGAATGAAGCCCCAAGACTTGTTGAGATAATACCGTCGATTCCATTTGCTCCCCTATTGCATAGGGTCCTATGAGGAGTCACATTATGAGTGAAAGCTAGCTCTGCGTCACGAATTATCATGGAGTTAGATAACATCACACGCACTTCATCATCTACTCCTTCCATCACTGCATTAACTATTGAAAGTTCGTTATGATCATCTTGCAAGTACTTCTGCACTACTGAAGTTGCGACCGCATTTCCTTCCTTCCACTGCTCCAACCATTCTGAATGCGTTCTCACCGTTTCATCAGGGTAAAGGTAAGGATCGAAAAGGTCGCCGTAGTAAGCCTCTGTTATGGAATTACTCGGATCAACCCAATCCACAGTTGGTGAAACCATGATGTGATGCTCGGGTGGGTTAGTACTGAGCCATCTTTTATATGCTTTTGAAGTAGGTGCTAGACCAATATGGACAACAACATCCGGCGACCCAAGCGACTCCGCGAAAGGAAGAGATCCGCATAACACCTCACCGGTTGTAATGACGGTTCCACTTATAGCTCGTCCACGTATTTGCGAAGCAGGGTCGGCAATGATAGGCCACTTAACTAATTCTGAAAACCACCCGATTCGTTGTATTACATTGTCATTCAGATCATTTGGACCAACGGAAATTACGCCATTCTCATACTTTTCCCCCAGTTGCCTTAATCGTTGGGCACCGGGGTCGGAGAATGTAGCTGTGTCGAAAGGTTTCAGATTTGCATTGGGAACTACAAGATCAGAGAGAGGCTCCAAAGGCTCACGAAGGGGCCAATTGAGATGAACAGGACCTCTACCCGCAACAGATCTATCCCACGCTCTTACAGCTATATTCTGAGCTTGCGACGGGTCTGCATTATCCGCAACAGGCAGATCATAAAACCATCGAACATTAGACCCATAAATTTGTACCTGATCTATTGTTTGACCTGCACCCCACTGTCTTAACTCAGGAGGTCGGTCAGCTGAACATATAATCATAGGAACCCCAGAGTGATTCGCTTCAATAACAGCCGGCAGGTAATTCGCTAATGCAGTGCCTGAAGTACAAACAAGCACCGCAGGAGATTTCGTGACTTTTGCATGCCCCAACGCATAGAAACCCGCAACACGTTCATCTAAGAAAACTTTTACATTTAAGCCTGTGACGTCAGCTGCCAACACTAAGGGGGTATTTCGTGAGCCAGGCGAAACAGCTACTTCGGTGACGCCTAATGCTTTAATTTCATTAAAGAACCTAATGGCGAAAGGATATGCCGATGGTTGAGGGTTATCGGTGTTCGGTCTTTTGTCCACATTAAAAGTCTAGGAGTTAAAGAACCGTATTTTGCTATGTTTAACAATTCATATCCTTATACGATCGTAATACCGGCGTTACGATCCATATATGAACATTGAAGAGTTAAAGGTCTTGTTAGGGTCAGACAGAATAAATGAAGATCAGGACGTCATTCGAACCTACAGTGACGACTGGACTGGCAGGTACAAAGGTTTTTCTCCTGCAGTTATTTTTCCTCAGTCGACTGATGAGGTAGCGGAAATTCTCAGCTGGTGTTCAACCAACCAGGTAAAAGTCGTTCCTCAGGGGGGAAATACTGGAATGGTCGGAGGCAGCGTCCCTTTAAATGGTGAAGTAGTCCTTTCATTGAGAAAAATGAAGAATGTGGAGTTCTCCGACACAAGTAAAAACCAAATTGTTGCTCAGGCAGGCGCAACACTCCTAGAAATACAGAATCTAGCTTCTGAGAGGGGGTTAATTTACGGGGTAGATTTCGCAGCGAGAGAGACAGCGACTATCGGAGGAACAATTGCAACGAATGCTGGCGGCCTTAACGTCCTTAGGTACGGCACTACTCGTCGCCAAATCGTCAGCATCGAAGCAGTTACAGGAGCAGGAAAAATTATAGGCAACTTAAACGGGCTAGAGAAAGACAATACCGGATACCACTTCCCGAGCTTATTGTGCGGCAGCGAGGGGACGCTTGCTATCGTGACACGAGCTAAATTGCGACTGTGGTCTGAACCTGAAGAAAAAGTTACGATCCTCTTTGGCCTTAACACTGTGCAAGACGCAGTTAGCCTCACAGAGACCTGCATCACTTCAGATACAGGAATCGTCGCCTGTGAATTATTCTTTCAGAAGGGAGTAGATCTTGTGAGGGAAGCTTATAATCTCCGACCTCTTTGGAATAATCAAATCTCGGTATATTTACTATGTGAATTTGCTGGAGACTCCGGAATTTCAGACCGTTTAAACGATAATAATATAGGGGAAATTCTCCGAACCCATGACTTTGTCTCAGTGGCCACCACGCACAAAGAACGACAAAGACTATGGCAGTACAGGGAGTTGCATACTGTGGCCTTATCGCAAAAAGGCGTTCCGCTGAAACTTGATGTAACAATACCTTTGGGGAATCTTCCCCAATTCCTGGAGAACGTTGACACGATTTGCGACAAAGTCAATCCCTTATCTTTACCTTACGTATTTGGTCATTCTGGTGACGGAAACATGCACCTCAATATCTTGCAGTCGGAGCCGAAGGTAGCCGAAATGGAAGAGGAGATATTAAAGTTCGTCGTTTCGCTTGAGGGAAGCATCTCTGCTGAACATGGGATCGGTCGCGCAAAAGCACAATATCTGCACTACCAACGAAATGAGGAGGAGATTGGGCTTTTTAGGGAAGTGAAGAAGGCTTTCGACCCTAAAGGCATCCTGAATCCTGGCGTTATCTTCTCAAGCAGTTAACGAAGCAAAGTTGGCAAGAAAACAAATTATGACAAGTAAAGAGAATGTTTGCGTAATAATGTAGTTTGGACGAGTCACCCACGCTAAGAGGATCCTGAATGACTGAAAACAATCTTCGTATAGAAATATGCCCTTCAATTCTTCCTGCAGACTTCAGTCGTTTAGGCTCAGAACTAGAAGCTCTAGAAGAGGCAGGAGCTGACAGGATCCACTGGGACATAATGGATGGAAATTTTGTTCCGAATCTCACCATAGGTCCTGATACGGTTGCCTCCTGCAGAAAAAGCGTTGAGATACCTTTTGAAGCACACTTGATGGTAGAGGACCCAGACTTATTAGCCCCTATGTTTATTGAGGCAGGCTGCGAATTAATAATGGTACACGTTGAGTCGGTTCGTCACCTAGATCGCACCCTAAACGATATTTTAAACTCAGGTGCAAAAGCTGGCGTAACTCTCAACCCTTCTACGCCAATAGAGAGCATCATTAACGTACTTCATCTCGTTGACCAGGTCTTGATTATGTCAGTGAACCCTGGTTTTGGGGGCCAAAAGTATTTGCCATCCCAGGAGGAGAAGGTCAGGTTATTAAACAACATGATTTCCGAAAGAGATTTGTCAATAAACATTGAAATAGATGGTGGCATAAACGAAAGCACCATTGGTCAAGCTACCAAAGCTGGGGCTAACGTCTTCGTTGCTGGTAGCGCAGTTTTTAATCATCCAGATGGACCGGCGAAAGCAATTCAAAATCTTAGAAAGATTGCGTCCAGCGCCTAGAGCATGTTCAAGCACGTCTTAGCTATTGCTCTGGTGACTTCTTTAATTTTTGCGTGTTCAGAGGAAGAAACTTCTGACCCTCTAGAATTTTGTGAAAATTTTATTGCAGTCGCTGCGCCTGACTCTCCTTTGAACACTTTTGATTTCAATAATGCAGAAAGTGTAGAGAAAGCGATAATGGACCTCAAAATTCTATCTACAAACCCTCCGGAGAATATTGCCCAGAATACAAATGAGGTAGTTAATTTGTACAAAAGCATTCTCGAAGCACTGGTGGCGTCGGCACCAGATGATAGACCTATGATCCTTCTGGAGTTTCAGGATGAGATCAACGAAAGCATTAGCTCTATTGAAAGTCTTGAGAATTATGGTCAGACAGTTTGTGGGATAGATTTCAACGAAGAATCCCCCGTGCCCACTTCAGAGATTCCATTAGACCTAAATAACTAGTTATGTTTGCTAGTCAACTTCTCCACGAGTCGTGATCACGTGGTCAACGATTCCATACTCTTTGGCTTCTTCAGCAGTGAACCAACGGTCTCGATCGGAATCAGCTTGAACCTGTTCAACTGTTTGTCCGGTGTGCCCTGCTATCAATTCTGCCATTAGTTTCTTAATGTAACTAAGTTGCTCCGCTTGAATTGCGATGTCTGACGCTTGACCTTGGATACCTCCAAGTGGCTGGTGCATCATTATGCGGGCATGCTTGAGCGAGTACCGCTTCCCTTGAGCTCCTGCCCCGAGAAGGAACTGTCCCATGGAAGCCCCTAAACCTAAACACAGAGTTGAAACATCTGGTTTTATTAGCTGCATCGTGTCGTATATAGCCATACCTGCAGTTACCGAACCTCCCGGAGAATTGATATATAGCCAAATATCCTTTTCTGAATCCTCACCTTCTAGATATAACAGTTGTGCAGTTATCTCTTTGGCAATCTCATCATCGACTTGATCCCAAAGCATTACAATTCGGTTCCTTAATAACTGTGAGTAAATATTAAACTGCCCCGCTATACGGGAAATATCATCAGATGCTTGGGTGGGAATGTTCATTTTTTCAACTCCGGTCACGATTGCTCTTTCTTTGATTTTAGAGGGTTTATTTCTCTACGCCATATTTTATTTAGTGTGCGCCGGGTGGGACTTGAACCCACACATCCTAATGGACACAGGGACCTAAACCCTGCGCGTCTGCCAATTCCGCCACCGGCGCTTGGTTCCGTAAGGTTATCTAAGATCTGACCATAATTCACGCACTACAAGAGTTATTGTTTCTATTCTATTACCCGAAAAAATGGTGGCGAGATTATATCGGCTTCTCCTTTTACGAAAAGGCCGGCAGGTGCTCTGCCTGTTGCCCGCTTTCCTCCTGTCGATTCTATAAACCCCGATGCGGATTTGACTTTGCGAGAGAAGTTAGGTGCATCAATACTACTCCTCCAAACAGCTTCATAAACTCTTCGTAAATCTGAAATAGTGAATTGTTCATCTACAAACGCTGTAGCTAAGGTCGTGTATTCTAACTTTGACGCTGCTCTTTCAAGCCCATCCCGCAGCATCGCAGCATGATCAAATGCTAGAGCAGGCCCATCTTCATAGGTCAGTTGAGAGTTGAATTCCGGCAAGTCATCCACTGCCCAGAATCTAGCCAAACGAGCATCTGAGCCTGCTCTTGGAATTCCAGGGTCAGGCATGAAAGCCAAGTATGCTACCGAAGTAACCCTCATTTTAGAATCTCTTGCATCTCTCCCTGGGGTCGAATAGGTCTGGAGTTGCTCAAGGTGCGCAGGTTCTGCAGCAAATCCCGTCTTTTCTGCTAATTCTCTGAGCGCTGTTTCATGTATCGATTCTTCTGGGCGAAGGTGCCCCCCGGGCAGGGCCCACGAACCGCTTTGCGGAGGGTTTGCTCGTTCAACTAATAGGACAGCGAGTCTTCCTGAGCGGATTGTCAAAAGGATCACATCAGCTGTTACTGCATTGGGTGGATAATTTGTCGGCTTATAATTTTTGACAAATTCTGTGTCTTCAGCTGATAGGTCCCTAGAGAGCAGAGTTGGATCCTTTGCCATTAATGGATGACCTCAACACCATGAGATCTCATTTCTTCGGAAACGATACTTATATTAACTGGAGAAACAGCGGCTGTTAGTTTGGATATGACCCTTGTTTCAAAACCATTTTGTGCACTATCAATAGCCGTTGCTTTGACACAATGGTCAAATGCTAGGCCTACGATATCAACAGTTGTAATTGATTCTTTTTTGAGAATTTGTTTAAGGCTCTCTTCGCCATCACGTCCTTCAAAACCTGAATAAGCTGCTTCAAACATTCCTTTCTTAACTGAGTAGTTAATCTTTTCGATTATGTTGGAGAGTTCAGGGTGGAGATCAGCTTCATTCGTTCCGGCCACACCATGTGCAGGCCAAGTATCTTGATAGTTGGGCTGATCAGAAAAGTGCATTCCAGGGTCTATATGCCAGTCTTGTGTCGTGATAATGCAGTCATACCCTTCACCGTCTGCAATATAACTTGCTATCTCCTTTGCGACTCCATTTCCTCCTGCTACGGGCAAGGAACCTCCCTCACAGAATGTTGGTTGAACGTCTACTATGACGAGTGCTTTCTTTGATTTATTCACGTTTGCCTTTCTTGGCATGCAGAAGAGTTGGAATGGCAGGCTCTCCGTCCACCCTTAGTCGGATTTCTTTTGGTATTTCTGGCAAGACGTTCATTAAATGGTCTCTAGAGTCCTCTAGTGTGGGGAGATTTGCTATTTGCCCTGATGACATAACTTCACTCTGTAGGGGCCTGCAGTAATCAGATTGTGAATGCTTTTGGAGTGAGTCATCAAAAAATAATGATTCTTCTAGAGCTACTCCATTATGGCCAATAGTTCTTTTTGCGAACTTTTTTCCTCCTTGTGAAGTTTTTCCCTCAGATTGCTTTTTCACTGGTCGCATCTTAAGCGTTGAAGAATTCTCTTCAATAGCGACTAGCTTGTACACAAAACCTGCCGATGCCGCACCGGACCCGGTAACTAATCTGTGTCCTGATTCAAAAGCGTTTATAGGTGCATCTGCCAGTGCTCGTATTTTATATTCGTCTAAATCTCCAGAAACCATAATTTGTGCTTGTGGTGCTCCTAGCTCGTCTAGAAGTGCTCTAGCGGATTTTGCGCCAAGGGCAAGGTCTCCTGAGTCAATTCTTATTCCTTTCAAATTAGCATTTGAGGCTTTAACGGCATTTAAAATACCATTTTCGATATCGTATGTGTCAACAAGAAAAATTGAATCTTCTCCCAAATATTTTGCTTGACTCTCAAATGCATCTATTTCAGATTGAAATGAGAGAGTGTAGGCGTGCGAAGCTGTTCCTGCAGTTGGGATACCCCAACGTCTCCCCGCTTCAAGGTTAGATGTTACATCAACTCCTCCGATATATGCTGCTCTGGCCGCATTGACAGCAGCTTCGGGTTCAATTCTTCGGGATCCAGCCTCCATAACGAAGAGACCATTCGCTGCATCCACAATTCTTGTGGCAGCTGTTGCGACCGCAGAGTCGAAGTTCACGATTGATAGGAGTAGTGTTTCTATAAGTAAAGCTTCTCCTAAGCTTCCCTCTACAGTAATTACTGGGCTGTATGGAAAGTATGTTTCCCCCTCTCGATATGACAGAATATCTCCAGTAAACTTGAAAGAATGCAAGAATTCTTGAGTTTGCTTGCTGACTATTTTTTCTTCTTCTAAGAATCGCAGCATGTCCTCACTGAACGAAAAGTTCTTCAGGTGCGGCAATAACCGATTGATACCAGCAAAGACACCAAACGGCCTTCCAAGGGGAAGTTCGCGCGTAAAGACCTCAAAGACAGATCTTTTGTCTGCTTGTTTTGATTGCACCAATGTATCAAGCATCGTGAACTCATAGTGATCTGTATACAAAGCATAAGATTCTGGTTTTTTTTGCATATTTGGCATCTTAGGTTATGAGTCTACCATTATATATAGTCAATATG
>Ga0208277_1000049_pt1 | contig 63380 bp, 53 predicted proteins | sample ETNtaG_5_FD_185782 | JGI IMG/M metagenome (GOLD analysis project Ga0208277, IMG submission 185782) | Marine microbial and viral communities from oxygen minimum zone, Eastern Pacific Ocean - ETNP201406SV205 (SPAdes) (version 2) | ecosystem: Environmental > Aquatic > Marine > Oceanic ...
GAACCTAAAGGCCTATGCCAGGGTGGGGTGTACGAGGGTAGACAAAATCTTGTCCAGGGTAGGTAGTGAGGAGATCGCTGATTGCAGAATTACCCTTAAAAGTCTTTTTAAAGACACATACTTGCAGCGAGTCCTTATATGGAAACTGACAGACAATACGTCTGTGGAACCTTCCTAATATGGAAGCACGCCACGCTGCACATTTTGTCCAGCATCACTCCTCTTCTTTGACTGGCGCCAGCACAACGCGTGGCGCTTTTGACGGCTTCCAAATCATTGGAGGCGCAGTGTACATCGGGTCATCTCGCTTGCGTTTCGTCTTTGCGTATGAGCACGTGTCCTTGCCCGCGGCATGTCTAAGGGTGTACAGCGAGGACTTCTTTGTGTCGAAACCAACAGCTTTCTCACTCATAACGTAAATGTCGCCGTCGTCCAAAAATATTCGCCCTTCTTTGCCGACGGGATCATGGTGATGAAACCAATTGAATTTGATCGGAAAGTCGTTGGCACCGGGACCAACGCGCACGCCGACTACAATCATGCGTTCGGCGTCTCCGTGCCAGCCAATGCCGCACTGCTTGGAATCGTAATAGTGATTTATCTCCCCCACGAGCAGCTGCGTCTGGCCCAGTCGTTCCCCCATGATGCGGCGAAGCTTGTCCAGAAAGGGGTAATCTTTAAAGTTTACGACCGTGCCTTTTTTGTTCGCAATGTTGGGACTTTGTTCAAAGTCGGCCATGCAGCAATTGTGGCGCGCCTTTTTATTCACCACCCTCCCGTACATGTGCGTTTTGTCATCCTTTGGCATACGCCGCAGCTCGGCAAGCACCTCTGCGGCGGGCTCCATGTCGCCCTTCATTTCCTTTAGGAAATAATTTACGCCCCCCTTGATAATAAGCACATTTGCCTGTGTGCATTCATCCTCGGCTTCGTGGCCTGACATAAGTTCGTTGAGGGGACAAAGGGATACATCGGCTCCCTCTTCCTTGAGGGTTTCGCAAAGGTCGCCTAAATATTCCGCCGAAACGCCCATCTCCATCGCGGTGCCAACCATTTGCATGCCCGCTTCGTTTTCTCCCCGGTCTCCATAGGTAATCGTGTACGTTTCATCAGGGAAGGTGGCCATACAAATCTTTGGTGCAGGGTGCTGCGCCCTTTGCCAGGGGTTGAGTCGCGACACTTGTGTTACGATTTTTGTGCTCATTTGAGAAACACACCAGCACTTGTACACGCACCAAACAATACTCACACCGTACGTTCCAACCACATTTGTTTTTGTTGTTGTTACACACAGGACGAGGGGTTCACATAGCGAGCACATGCCTCGCACCTCTCAACCCTTTCCCTGTGTTTTACTCCCTTTCGTTAGTGTCCGAATCCGTGTCCGAATCAAGCATCCGTTCGAGTTCGCGCGAAAATTGAGTGGTTTTGGCGGGTTTATTGTTACAGATGGGCGATTTCCTGGACTTGTGCGCGGGAAGAAAGTCGCGTTCGGGGTCAACGTCGTCATCTGAGGCGGCGTCGTCGCGCATCGCGGATGCGGCGATGCGCATACAGGCGTCACGCTTCTGGGACTTGCGGACTTCGGGGAGTGGGTGCGGCGCGATGTTCCAATCTCCCGCAGGCACGCGCACGTAGTCGCCCGTCGCTTTGTCGACTACATACCCGTTGCTGCACTCGCCCCGCTTCTTTGTCTGTTGTGAGGTTGCCTTGTTTCGTAGACCATCTCTGAGTATCGGTGCTTCGGGATCAAATCCCGCAAGCGTGCGCACTTCCGGCCCAAACGTGAAGTCTAGCCCCATGTCACTCCTTTCCTCCCCGCTCCAGTAGCGCAAATTAACGTTGGCTTCGCGAAGGAAGTGCGCGATGCCGGGATTGCTGCGCGGAAAAGCGCCACAGACAGAGACATCCAATTTCATCGGGTCATAGTAAAAGCGTTTGTAGCCAGTCCTTGGATGGCGCTCGACTGCGCACTCCACAGAAATAGAAAACCTGGCGGGTGCCGAGATGATGCGAGTCATGCCTTCTGCAGGATCGACACCAGCCGGATAGGTGCGATAGGTGCAATCCACATTCAAAAGTTTGAGGTCTTTGCGGCTAGTCAGGTTATTGGAAGTAATCAGCATTTTAAGCGGCGGGAGCGCCGCCGGGTTTCCGCTTTTCTTTTGATAGTTGTGCAGTGCCCGCGCTCGGCGCCAGCCGGGCGGGTTGACGACTTTGGCGACGAATGAACCGGTATCGACAATCACTTTGTATTCGAGCTGATGAATCCTTCCCTTTTCGTTGGAAGCAAATATGAACAGGAATGCGACAGTGGGGGTGAGCGCCTTGCCGACGCGCTCAATCCAGAACCAAGAGCTGGCCCAATCAAATGGCATATCTTTGGCAGCCCCCTCGAGGGCGGTTGGGCTCGTAATGATCCGTTTTAGGTAACATGAGTCAATGAAACCTGTGCTCCCGATGCTTTTAAAAAAGGGGCTTGTGTAGACAAGCACGCGAAAAGCGCGACACGTGCATCCGATTGCAACGGCTGCGCGCCAGATAGAAAGGCCACCCTTACTGAGCGACGCAATCAGCTCGCGTTGCAGGTCTACGTTGAGAGACTCCACAAGAGAAAACGCGGGAACGACCGAGGAGCATTCCATGAGGAGAACGCTGTGGGTTGGGTGCTGCTGGGCTGTGTGGTAGACAGGCTGGGCCTGTATGGCTTGTTGTGTTGTGTCTGAACGTTTGGTTATGCGTTGTTGTTGTTGTTATTTATTTTTGGTTGTTGTTGATTAATCGAAAGTACACACACGCTGGAACTAATCAACACGCGAGTTTGGTAAACCTTTTGCGTTTATGACGGCGGCTCACTCTGCGGGTTGATCGAGGTCCTCGCACATTTGGGAGAGAGTGGCAATGCAGCGATTAAGCATATTCGCTGCGTCAATTAGCTCCCCGTTGTATTCGAAACAGTCGCTTTCGGCAACCTCTCCCTTTTCCGTCTCAGTTTTCTTTACAATTCTGTCGGCCGTCCTCTGCGTGTGCAGCGCTTGGTTTTGCAGCTCAATCAGGAGCTGCTTCGGCGTGAACTGGGCTACGTAGGAGGCCATGCTGGTGGGTGCTGCCGGGCTGGGCTGTGTGGGAGACGGGGTGGACCCGTATGGCTTTTAAAAAATCGCAGCATCATCGTAAGTATCATTCAAAACATGGCACACTTGCACGTGGATACGGATCGTCTCCCGGCAGCACACAGCTGCCACGGACGAGCAATCCTCTGCACGTTGAAACGTCCTCGTGTCGCACCTTGCCATGCGCATTTTTCTTGTACAGCACAACAGTTTGCATCCCGGACGACATGCGGTCCATGCCGACTCCGTCTGTCCACAGAGTACCTCGCTCCGTAATCAGCAATGGGCTATTGGCAGCAAGGGCCATCTGAAGATGGTTGGCATCCGCGGCATGGACCGATCGCGGCTCAAACCTGAGCCAGCGCAAGTCTAGCCCAGACGCGCCAGCCTGTAGGCCGTGAAGAACAGCAGCTCTTCCACCCGACGCGTCGGGCAAACTGTTGATGCCAGCACACGAGATGTTGGCGGCAGTAACAATCTGCGCCAAGGCGGCACCGACCTCGGCCAGGCTCGCATCGTACCTCGGGCAGTTGGCACAGTGCACACCGCCCTGCGGGTTGGGTCCGGTCATTCGCAAGCTTCCACGGATGGGCGCTTCACGAAAGTAAACGTATGCGCAGCGAAACGCCGTCTCGTAGACTTCCGGTGGAACTTCATGTGTGGGCAGTGCACGAAAGCGCAGCGCCCGACTGACCTCTACGGCGTGACGCGGGAAGGCTGTCGTGCTGCACTGTATAGGCGAGAAGAGGCCACCAAGGTAGACACGGATCGGGCAGCCCACTTTCGCAGTTACGTTTAACCGTGCTTGTCTTGCGCGCGTGAGCACAGCAAATGCTTGCAGAAACGTGCCCGGGCGCGCCGTGAGCGTTGGCGAAGTGGGTGCGCTGAGGTGCGCGATCGCAAGCGGGTGCACAGAAACCGCGCGGTCGAGCGCAAGCTCGTGCGCGCGATCTGTGCAAGCCGCATGCTGCCTCCCAAGCAGCAGCACGTCAGGCATCGCGTTTTGCAAGCTCAACTGCGTATAGAGCGTCTGGATTGTCCATTCTGCCGCTTCGCCACCCCCTGCGTCGTCCCGCAAGGATGGAAGCTGAAAGGCCACCCGCAGTCGCGTGCGCTGCTTGAATACTCTAACCAAGGTTACCAACGAGAGGAAGGAGCTCAGCGACGAGCCGAGCGTGTCCTTGATCGAGGAACACAGCAGCACATCCGTCTTAGGCTCCTGAGCGGTGTCGCACCAGTGCGTGTCGCCCGGCGTGGATGAACCTCGAAACCGAGAAATGCAGTGCTGCGTGCCTCTGTTCGCGCACTGCGCGTCGGTGCATTCATCTGCTGTCCACACAAGAGCACCGTCCGCCTGGCAGCCACTATTACAGCACATTGAGCTGGCCAATTCGTGTCGCGTGCACAGTCGCATCCCAATGGTCGTACACTCGGCGGAGGCTTGCTCGTGACTTGCAGCAAACCCACTGACACCGGGTGTCTGGGGCTGATGCGGTGGCGTGCCTTGCAGTGGCCGTGGCTCACAAATGGACGTACACGCTCCTCGGTCGCTACAGCAGCGAATAGCTGCGCCTTGGGATGCGTGTATGCACCGGCCCGGGATTTCCTTTGGGCGTATCACAAAGTTGCCGCTGTGCTTTGGGAGCTTGGGGCAGCCTTTTTCTGTCCAAAAGAACTCCGCCTTGACACGTTGGAAGGCGGATGCCACAAGCGTCGTGTAGAAGCAGAGCGTCACCAGCAGGCGGAGTCGAGACATTCCGGAATCGAGAACCCAAGAAATGGTACAGGCTCGTGGTGTTGTGTAAACGTTTGGCTATAGCGTTGCTGTTGTTTATTTTTGGTTGTTGTTTATTAATCGAAAGTCACACACTGGCACTAATCAACACGCGAGTTCGGCGTTTTTTTGTTACGTTTATGCACCATAGCCAGACGGCCTCACCTGTGGCGGTGGCGTCGGTGGTGGCCTCGGGAGCGTGACATTGCGCTCTTTCGCATAGCGCATTGCGGCGTCGAAGAAGAGTTCCGTTTCTTCGTCCGTTGGATCGCCGTCCAGCAACATGTGTTCCCATCCCTCGATGGGGTCAACCGGAGATGATCTGTAGCGAATTAGCCCTAGCACCGCGGTCATCCAGGTCATCTGCTCGTTGTCCAGCTCCTTGAGACGCGCGATGCGTTCGGTGGTGGCCTCCTTTTTCTCCTCGAATGCGAGCTCTTGTTGTTCCATGTAACGTTCGTACAACCGTTCGTCGTGGGACGTCATCTCGCGTTGGCTAGTGTGGTGGTGGGTGCTGCTGGGGTGCGCCTGTTAGCCGGAGTCTTCCGTGCTACAAGGGTGCCCTATCTGGGTGGCACACGTTGCACGAAACATACCGCGTCGTTGTTACAAACAAATGTACGCGCGAGTGAGTTCGCGCGCATCATCCACGTGCGTGCAGGCATGTTGCCTAACGACGCGACACGGTCAATGTCGGGCACGTACAGGTTTTCACGACGACGTATAATGCGTGTGCGCGTGAAGGATACGTTCAGTCTAAGTTTGTAAAGCAAGCGCACGAGCGTCTCCTCCCCGTAAACGCACTCTGTGTTGATTAGCTTTGAGCGCGCGTTCACTAACTCCTTTACTGTAGCAACAGCTCCCACGAGATACCGATCGTTAATCAGGCCACCGTTTTGCAAGTGTGGCACAAGTATGCGACCGACAGGTAACGCGGGTGATTCTATGGGCGAGACCAACTCTGTGTCAATTCGCCAAAGCACCGCTACATCCGCGGATTTCCACTTTTCATCCACAGACACGAGTAGGCGTGTTGCCTCGAGATAGTTGCGGTGCTTTTCGGCGTCCCGTGCACCATTTTTGCATCTTTGGCTTGATATGGAGTTGCGTTTCTCGAAAAGGACCACGCTTAATTCTTGAACATGCATGTTTAGCTCGTCAAAGATGCGTGTCACATAGCCCGTGTCGCAGGAGCGGCACGTAACCGCGCGAACCGCAAGCGTTGCGTTGTTGGGCATGTACCGCCTGAGACTAGTCATTGTGGCCTCCAACATCAGCATACTGCGGATCAGTCCATATGCGACCACCAGAACTCGTGATCCCGTTTCCAGCGGAGGTTTCCTTAACGCCCACGCGTGTAACCAATCCGGAATCGCCAGTCGTGGCAGCGCGGTCAACGGTTTGACCATTATGGATGCAGCTATGATTCTATCACTGCGATTGTTTTTAGCGGCAAGCGGTATTCGATGCGTCACCCACTCGATACAACAGCACAACCAAGATAGCAGCAAACAGAACCCATGCACCCTACGCCCAGCAGCACCCGGCCCTTCACCAGCGGTGACTTTACGCCGCAACAGCGCGTATCCGCAATCAAAAAGGCGGCTTTTGGCAAGTCCGTTATTCGCAATGCCATGAACCGCAAAGTGCGCGGAATGGCTATGGCGGTTAAGCCTCTTAAGGAGGTGGGGTTTCGCGGCGCGGAGGGTAAAATCAACTTGCACAAGTTCAACGAGAAGCGCCAGATCGCCGCGCCCATGCCCGCTGATGGCGCGAACGATCCAAACGCCGATCCTAAGAAGATGTAGAAATCGCAACGCGCGAACCAAACGGCCCGGGTGGTAGCCATGGGAGTTCGCGTTTTATTTTTTTTTATAAATAACTTGTAACATCTGATCAAACTATTTCAAACCAATCTCCCAATACGGCGCCCTGCCCCTAAGAGGGTGATAAAGCCAGAGGGGGGAAGAGTCACGCAGCTTTTACATCGGCGCATGCGTTCTCGGTGCTGTTTTCGTCAATGTCGCAGATACCCCCCTCTGTTTCAAGTTCTTCGTCGTCGTTGTCTCTTATTGTATTAGAGACACTGGGAGGCGGAGGGACGCCCATGGCATCCATCATCAACCGCACTGCGTGCATCTGTTGTTTAAACAGTGCGTCTGGCATGTTCGGGGACTCGCCACACCAATTTATGCCGTCTTTGCAGCCCGTCGCGTTTCGCATGTTCCCTTCGGCGTTTACTTTCAGCTGCCCTAGCTCTTCTATCACTTCGTCGTAAATGCTCTGGCGACCATCACTCATGGACGAGCCCGTTGCCATATCGAGAAGCATGCGACAGAGCGCGTTGTGTTCTGGCACTTGCTCGCGTGTGAGAAGTAGCTGGTCGTCTTTGCATACCACGATCAGCGCGATGGGGGTGATCTCATTAACGTATCCACGAAGGTGTTCTTGGCGTTGGACCATGAGCATTGCACCGCAGTTCTGTGGTGTGCGGCGAAGAATGTGCATCACATTAGAAGTGCGCGCCTCGCGCACAAGACTTGCCCATGCTTCCGCAAGGTGTAAAGCATGGTGAAGGTTGTCGAGTCTGGCACTCGAGTCAAGTGTAAGAAATCCACTTGCGTGCACGGCAGGAGCAACAGCAGGCGCGAGGCCGAGAAGATCGATGCCGCATTCGTAGTTGTCTGCTGTTGGAAACTCTCGCACGATCTTCCAAACGTCGTTAAGGTAGTACCGGCCATTTGCAGCTTTCGCCGCAAGTTCGGAAGCATCAGGTATGCGTCCTTCCACGGTCGGTGGAAGAGGTGGCTCCGGCACCGAAGCAGCGTCGGTGCGATTCGCATCCATGCCCCTGTTGCGCTCCGAACTTCAGGCATGTTTCGAAAACACGCGACTAACGCGTTAGCGGGCACGCATTTGGTTTCCAGGCCAAGCCTCTCCGGTCAAGTGTTGTTTGCATCCCACCCAGACCCGCTAGACAACTGCCTCCTCGACTACGAGCGTAGAGTGTTCTCCTACGTACGTAGAAGCGGAGACAACGCGCACTCTCACGAGTACCCAGTGACTCCAGCAGCACCCTACGCTCATAGACCCAAGGACAAAACGCACGATTCGTTAATATGTATCTTTCCGACGAAAAGCTCAATAAAATCAACAAAAAACATGCTAAACTTATCAAAGGATATATGACAACAGCGCTTTCCAACGGATTTCACGAGAAGGCTGAGGAGCGCCCACCGCTGGAAAATGAATTGGCTATGGCTATGTGGGATTCTGATGAAGACGAAGAACGTGATCAACTTCTAGACATGCTTGCTATGGAAGGAAACCAAGAACGAAAGGAGCTCTCCATGGAAGATGTCATGCGCTCTGCAGACGCGCAGCACAACGCTGTGCTTAAGAAGCCGTGGTATGTGAGCGAGAAGTCAAACCGCGACGAAGTGTTGGCGCAATACATCCTCCAAAACATTGACGAGATGATTACAAAGGTGCCGGTTCGTTGCAGAGACTTTCAACTGCTCCCAGAGCAACGCATCGCAATTCTAGCAATGACAAGCCCCATGACAACCGAAACGTACACCGAGTTGGAGATTACGCGCGACTCGATGAAGGAACTAACCGCGGACCGTGCCCGCAAGCAACCTTTTAAGGTTAGCTACAACATTGAGGCGGGAGCGCTCCCGGTATTCACGGTAGCCGATTATTGTACCGGTTCCGGTAAAACGGTCATGGCGCTCATGGCCGCGCTCATGCTGCTTTGCGATCCCGAGCGGTGGGCCGCGCTGAAGCGCGATTACAAGGATATACTTCGCGCGCGCATTCGCGACAATTATAGTGGCCTCTGCAAGGGCGAAGCTGTCTCAAAAGGGAAGTTGGCGCGTCTCGCTGTCGTGTTCGTCCCTGCGAACATGCTGACGCACTGGTACCGCACCGCTCAGTCGGCGGTATTTGGGTGCAAAGACGTGTACGGAGGATCCCTAGATGTGGTTATCTGGAAGGGCGAGGCCGGTTACCGTACTGTGCGCGATGCGTATGATTCGGGAAAGCCGACACTCTGGATCCTGCCTATGGAGCACGAATCGATGAAGCCTATGCGCGCCTTTCCTGACATTGGCTACGCAGTGCGCATCTTTGACGAACTGAACATGCCTATGCGCACGCGGTACGACCAGATGGAATCGACCGCGCTTTTTAACTACGTCACCCAAGCCACCATCGACGCGTTCAAGAGTTGCACTGTAAATCAGCCACGCAATCCGGTGCGACTTGCGTTTGGTGGCAATTACTTCCCGATCAGCAACTGCAAAAAATCTATGCAATATAAGAAATACTCGGAAGTGCAGACGGGTCTCGAGCATTTTTGCAAGATGCGCCAATTTGCCGCACCAGAGTTTCTGCGGCGCCTCGTTGCAAAAGGCGTGCGAAAGAACATGCCCGCTGGTCTTATAGTTCACAAGTTGGACATGCGCGCCGGTACTTTGGCCGCACTCGTAACGGGTTCCGGGATGATTCGCATGACGCTTCCTGATCTCGCCGTTAAGGAGCTCGGGGTAGGCGTGGCCGGTCCAGTCAAAGAGCGCGTGCGGGAACTATTCAGTCAAGCGGAGCTCATGGGGTCCGCAGAAATCCTGGGCGAGTTGGACACTGAGCTCGAAAAAATGCCAGAGCGCAACCTTTCCGAAAATGCTGCTAAGATGGCGGTCCGGCGATTGCGCGAACGCATGAACGAGATTTTTGGCTCCAAGATGCCAGAGTGTCCCGTCTCGTTGTGCCCTATCGAGCCCCAAAATGTGCGCATCTGTTCTCAATGTACGGCTGTCCTCGATGTGGATTCAATTGCGGGCTGCAATGGTAGGTGCCCGCTTTGTCGCTGCTATTTTTCCTTAAACCCGAGCGTGGCCGTGCAGCTACCAGATCCCGAAAAGGCAAAGGCTCTAAAGAAGGAACAGCCTGAATCCAAGGCCACGCTTAAATACGACAAATCCCAGACCACACTCTCGCCAAGTCTTCGGCGTTGCGCCAAGTCCACTGGCCTCCCCCCAAAGGAGGAGGGGGGCGCCAACGCAGACGCGCACAAAGACGCATTCTCCGAAAGCGAGGATGACGAATACGGATCTACGGGGCCCTCGAATGAGGGTCGCAATGAACATGACCCGAGCTCCGTTGATGACCCTGAACGCGTTCAGGCTTTTGAACAACGCCTCGCCGACATCAGCGCGCGCAAACTGTACTGCGTTGAAGGCATTATCGAAACGCTTAAGGCTCAAGTTGCCCTTAACCCAGCGTCGCGCATCCTTCTCTGCTTCAGCTTTGAGCACACAAACCGCGGCCCAATACGCGAACTCATGGAAACAATGGAATTGGAAATCCCAAATGCCATCATTTCAGACATCGACATTCTGGCACGCGATTGGCAAAAAGCCGATGCCGCCAAAACCAAGTACGACGACGCGGTAAAGTATCCAGTGCCGATCATCTTTCTGATTAATACCAAGGACCGCGTCTCTAGTTCGGCACAAGGACTCGATCTGCACGCAACCGACCTCACAATCGTTGCGGACAAGTGCAAGTTGCACATGCAACGTCAGGCCGCTGGTCGTTCGTTGCGCATGCGCAAACGGCCGCGCGAAATGGCTGAAGAGGATCGATTCCCAGCCAAGCGCATTGTGGTGGCGGCAATACATGGGGGCTTTGTGTGATTAATCGCTACAGTGCGATAAACGCTCCGCTAATTCATCGTCACAGTGACCAGTAAAGTCACAACAAGTTGACATGGGAAACGCGTGGGTAAGAGGACCGGGAAGTGCGCGACACTTTCAACTGCACGAGCATTGGGACGCCGCTTCGCTTCCGGGTGATGCTGGTACCGAGAGAGATGAGCTGCTTGCAGAGATAGAAGAGGCAGACCTCACTCTTGAGGAGACATATACCTATGGAAAATTTGTGCCGATTCCAAAACCAGAAAACGGCAAGAGAGTGAAAGTGACCATGGGTCGTGCATGCGTGTTTGTCGAGTCCGATGGGCAGATGACACTATGGGACACAAATGAAAAGGCCGAACCGTATGAGCCATTCGGGGGTGAAGAGAATAATGAATCGGTGTGACGTGAGAACTGTTGAACATGAATAGCAGGTGCACGTGTATTACACCAGTGTGTTTGTGTAAATGGAAGAATGCAAACGCTAGACATATTTCTTGCGCGAGTTTTTAGTCGCAAAGTTCCGGCGCATGTCGGTTCGGATAATCCAAGAATCGGTGGAACACGTCACCATCAGAGGAACATCCGTGTCCCTTTCCTTCGCGGCGCCTTCTCTGCTGCACGTGAGCGTGGTTCACAAATTTGGCCTTCCAAACCGACATGGCGTGATCCCATGCGACGATTATCTGATTCATTTGCGCTTTGACCAGAGAAACGATTCACTGGTCCATGTGTGGGCGGCTCCCACGTACCAAGACGAAAACTCGTGGTGTTGCTTGATGTAACAGCAATTCATCGCTAGCGCCTTTGTCTTATTCACTTGTATGAAAAAGCACATTGCGTGTTTACTGTTTTTTATAACAGCGCCGCAGCACCCAAGAAAAGAAAGCATGTCCGAGCGCCCCCGCCGCAGCTATTCCGGTCCGCGAACCCAGAACAACCTCACCCGCCCCGGGCCCGAATTGCACGGTTTGCATCGGGTGAGACGGCCGGCCAGAAATCAGTTTTCTGAAGCCGTTGCCGCACTAGCCGCCCACGGCCAGGCCCTCGACCGTGTCATCAACTTTGCCAACAATCGCCTCAACGCGTCTGGGCTCCGGCCTAGGGTCTTGTCTGAGTTTGAACAACTGCTTGGGGTCCAAGCTCCCCACCTTTCTTTATCCACCGCCCAGGGCTTGCTGGCCGAGACAGGAGGGCTTCACGCAGAATCGCAACGCGCCCCACGTATTAATGCATCGGTCGACACAACGCCGCGCAATAATGGGGCATGGCGAGAAAAGGCGGAGAAATACCCGCCATCAATGATATGCAGCATACTGCTCGAACCGTTTAGGGACCCAGTGCAGGCCGAAGACGGCCACTCGTACGAGCGCGCGGCCATAGAGCGTTGGCTATCCTCTGGAAACTGTACAAGTCCTAAAACCGGCGCCCGCATGGGGACACTGCTTCGACCCAACCACACCATGCGCACTGCAGTGGAAGAGTTGACAGCTACATTTTCACCGGATAATACGACACCGTAACCCTTTTACGTATAACGCGGTGTTCTCATGTGTTTATACACTCTACTTTTGCAACCTCCGCTTTTCACACTTTTCCCTTGCCCCTCTCGCTTTTCTCCATCTCGTCGACGCGGCGAGTTTTTTTCCCACCAATCACTGCTTGAGCAACACATCAAGAGTCTCGCCCGGCTTCGCGAAGGAGATGACACGTCCGATGATCTTGGGGGAAGACACGCTCGCGAGCGTGATGCCGACGCGGCGAGGGCCAGTCTTCTGTCGCTTTCCGGAGTGTGTGCCCTTCGGCGAGTGGAAGCACCACTCCACAAGGTCGCCCGGGTGCAAAGGCGTTCCCGAGGTATTGAGAAGCGTGACCATGCCGCCAATGCTGACGGTAAAGAACTCGTCTGGTAAAGGGTGGGGATAGGGGTAAAATCAAAAGCCTAAAGTCAAGGAGGCGGTTCAAATCGATGTCGGGGGCCGGGGCCGGACATACCCGTCTTAGGTCCAATGCCATCATCCGGCTCGCGGACGCTTTTCGACCTTGCAACGCCGGCAAAGAAGTATTGCTTTTCGTTCGCGACGGGCAAGCACGCGGCGCACGCGATCACTGGAACGGCGGTCTCGGCAGCGACATATTGGCGGAAGACCGCAGTGCGCTTTTTGCGTGCGAGGCATATCATTCCTGGCTGGACCGTCGCCCATTCGTGGAAGTGGGGCTTGTACTCGACGGCCGAGGTGTTGGCTCCCGGGACCCCGGACAACTCGGTGGTGTTCAGTTGGTCTTTGAGATTGGTGAATTCGTACGAATCGACGAACGCATTCATAACAATTTCACCAATGCGAGAAACGGGCTGATACCCCTCAATCTCGGTGCTTCGTAGGTTTTTGTCCCCAGGGCCAGCATAGGACTGAAAGTCTACCATCGAGTTTGGGTAGCCGCCGATAGTCGTCATGTTGTCGTGTTGTTAGTCGGGTGTGTTCTGGTACAATAGAGGAAGTGTCTGCTTGTTAGCGAGTCACCCGCTTGCAGACACTTGTATCTACTTAAAAAATGAGTACAACACCTTATCACATGCGAGATTCTTAAGCACCGCCCGACGTTCCAGCAGCCGTGTTATGTGGTGTTATGTGGTCCAAACCGCCTGCTCACCCAACTACCCACTTCTTTTCCCACTTCATCTCCCCCCGCCCCCCCCTCTCCCCCTTGCTTCAGTCTTTCACTCACCCTCTTGCGGTCGCGGTTGTCTCATAAACCGGAAACCGCGCAGTCTTTCCACTTTAGGTTTCTTAAGGATTGGCACCTGCGAGTCCCAGCTCTTGCTGTACAGCTGTTTTCTCCCGCTTGTTTGCTTCAGCGACTTGCTGCCCAACGATGTGCTTATTCTGATCATCGGCTTTCATGTACATGTCCCTGCGAAGCACTGAGCCATCCACATCCATGAAATTCCGGTACATCTTGTCGCTACTCCACCACTCGACGTTCACGTTGATGTTGAGCGCCATAGAGGCCGGCGCGATGCGTACCTGGTGACCCACAGTCGAACGGGAGGCCGAGTTGTCAAGAACGGTTCCAACGCACCAACCGCCGACGATGTACTCCGCAGCGACCGCGGCGTTAGGGTTCGCGATTTCTGACTTGGTTCCAATTCGCAGGCCGCAACGCGAGGATGGGGTGTCGGACTTGTAGTGAGAGTACTGGGTCATGAAAGAGCTGGTCATGCGCTTCAACCTGAAATTGGTCATGGTAGACTTTTGCACTCCAATTTGGCCACGCTTGAGACGAGCAGCCACGCTATCAAATTGTACCTCCTTCATATTCGCGAAGTATGCGTCCAGCTTGTTCCTCTCTTCGACCATTTTCGTCTGAGCTGCACTCTTTTCTCCGTCCCCTGTGGCTGTACCATACTCGGCAGTGGCCGCCTTGAGCTTAGAAAGTGCCGTCACGTAGTCATCGACATCGGTCTCGGGGGCGGGAACTAAGTCCTTTTTGGCTTGGGCATAGGCAGCAACCAGGTTGTTATAGGCAGCGCCACTGGACGGGCGATCAGCCTTTTCCCATGCCTCCCACGCGGCCCACAGGTCCTTCGTCTCGGCAACGTTGCCAAGTCCCATCTTCACGTTGGGGTTTAGCTTGGAGACCACATCGGCAACGATGACCACAAACACCTTGTCCATTGGCATGGTTTGCATCATTGGGTCGCCGGTCCAGGTTTTGGCTAGAGCCGGGCCCTGGATGGCCACATTGAAAAGCTGGGCCTGGCGCGCATCCAACTCGGCCGAGCCATATGGGTCGCCGGAGGGCGACTCCAGCTTGCTAAGGATCATGCCATCAGGCGACCAGTCGAGGAGCGACTTGACACGCATTTCCGCGTAAAGCGCCTCAAACGCCAGGGTGTCGCCCAGGTTGCGAGGCTGTGTGTGGTTCAGTTGGGTGTTGCTGACCGCACTCCTGCACCCCGGCTCGGCAGTCTCCACCGGCTGATCGTCCACGATCTTGCCACGAAGAAAGGGACCCTTTTCCATGACAAAGATGCCGGAGGAATAGCCCTCCGCTGCCGGAGTGGGGTATTCGCGAGGAGAGACTGCTTGGATCTCCGAAACACCGTTATTGAGATAGGTGCCATTATTCCTCTGGGTAGCCGTTGGATCACCAAAATACGTGAGAAGATTGCCACCGTTAGGCTTAGACTTGGAGAAGAGTGAATTGGAGAGATGCGGCAGGTCCACCGAGCCGATCACCGTCGCTCCGGCAAGCGCGTTCCTGTAATGAGCGATTTCGGGAACCAGATTGGCCCCACCAGGATCAGTGTTTGGGCCAACGAGACCCAGACTTTCAAGATTGATGGTGGTTTTCGCGAAGAACTCCGTAAAAAAGTGCTCCATCCAGGGGGTGCTGGCAAGGCGCTGCATGCGGTCGACGCCCTTGCCCATGCCCATGCCGTGTGCAGAATCGTTGAAATTCAAACGGCCGCCTTCATGCGAACCGTTTGAAGTAATGAAGCGGCGGCCCAAGATCCAACCGAGCTCGCCACTCTCGAGTCCGTCGTACTCGTTCTGGAGTGAACGTCCATTAAGCGGCCCACCACCGGCCACTTTTTTGGTTTGGCGACTCTGAAGAGGAACGAGGCGACTGTAAGGGATGCGCACGTTCGAGCCAGAGTTGTTGCGTGCCGAAAGGATGCCTGGCACTCCCGGTTGCGGAAACCCACCCGCTCCGGGGTTACCAAATGATCCACCGGCACCGGTGGGCTGACCCGCACGCGCGAGAGTGCCACCGTTAAACGGGTCGTTGCCTCCACCTACTGCTCCGCCAGGTCCTGACATGTGGGTTGTGAGCTCTGACGGTGAAAGTGTGTCTGACTGGCGCGCCGGGCTAGCGAGTCGCACCAGAGCCCTATCTTGACAAAGTGCGGTTTATGCTTATCAACGAACCGTGCGTTTTGGTGAACGCGTGTCAGAGAAAGTGTGTGAAAGACCCACACTCTTACAAAGAAACACAAACACAGTGACCAAACTACAATTGCGACTTGCTGCGTTTTGTTTCACCAGACTTCTTTGCGGCCGAGCGGGCATGGCTCACCGCGCTACGTGACACGCGCCACTCCCTTGAAAAACGCGCACCATCGTTGAGCATTCTGTTTAAGCTGTATTCCACATATGCGAGGAGCGCCGATGCCCCCGGACCGTCACATATGATGCCATCCACACGACCGTTGGCTGAACGGTCCCGGCGTCCTGAATACTCAACAGTCCCTTCCGGGCACTGTTGGGTTGCTCGCTCAACAACTCGTTTTGCAACGTGCGCAACAACCTGCTTGAGCGACGACTCACTCGAGTCGCGCAAAAAGGGAGACAACCTGCGCGTCGAATTGCAGACCTCGTCCAGTCCAATGCGTATTCCGGATGCGACTGCTCGGGCACGAATTAGGCTGGAAAGGGAATGCAAAACAGCATAGTCCCGTTGCATTATCAATGGCACCGTTGCGTTGGAAGTGGCGTGGGGCCGAAACGTTGCAGGGTCCAAAGAAGGGGCGGGAATCGTCGCATTGGGGTCGGTCTCGACCACCTCGTCGAGGTCGTCCTCCGATCCTGGCTCAGAGGAGGATGCGGATGGTGTGGCAGGTGCGTTCCGCTTGTTTGTGTTATAGCCTCTTCCGGTTGTATTGTTGCAATTTTGGTGATTGTTGCCACTTCTTGAAAAGGGACACGCATTGCGGATCCGCATATCGTCAGGCCATGGCACATCAGCAGTCGCGGCCACCGGGCGTAGCTTCATATCTACTAGCGACGTGTAGCAGAACGCGTTTTCGACCGTGAATCGCGAAATAACTGGAAGAATCACTGATGCACGAATCGTCATTGCGGGAAGCAAGCCAAGTTTGGCCTGCTGGAGAAGCACCTCCAGGATGCGGCAAGCGCGAATGGCCAATCTGCAATCCGACGCACCGCAGATCAAAATTCGAGAATCGCCTACATCACCAAGGTGGTGTGGTGGCTTCCAAGCCACGCCACGTATTGTCCGGCTCTCCCGAGCCGCGTCCATTGCTTCTCGTGTGCGCACGTCGTCTGGCGAGTTACGGCACAGCTCTATATTGGTCCAGGTAGGGTGCGTCGCAGGGAGGGAACAGAGGCGTCGACTCACTCCAATCTGCGCAGCGCACGCCTCCCCGACGATGTCCTTATGCTTACGTAGCCAGCGCGCCAAAACCGTCGCACGTACTCCAAAAGAAGCGGGTGGGGTGCTACTAACGGAAACTAGTCCGTTGGAATTTAGACAGAAGGTTGACGATAGCTCGTAGATGTGTGCGCCGCCGCGCAGGAGATGATCGGTAAATTCTTTAGGCGGGCAAGCAATAAGGTATGCGATATGTTGATCCCCTTCCTGGAGAATCTCGTCAAAATTGTCGGAGCTTGCAGCTGCACAGCGGTTGAGAGCCACGTAACCTTGCATTTCGCGACGCAAGCGCTCTTTTACAAAGTTTACGTGTTCGGTTGCGTAATGCAATTGCAAGCGCTTTAGAAGATCTACCGTTTTGGTCTGGTCCGTGTTTCGGTTGAGAAGATTGTTTGCCAACTCGTGACTTACCGCACGAATCATGCGCGCCACAGTCTGGTGCACATGAACGGAACGCTGCATTGGATCGATGCCGGAAAGCATTGTAACGCTTTCGTCCAGCGCGCGCAAATATTCCAGACACGAGTTGCGCACGTCCGTCTCAACAAGTTTCCAAAAATACGGGTCGATGCGCCGAGGTCGACCGTCTAGCATCGCATCAACTTCCCCCCATTTACACTTGAGCTCTTTCTCCACATCTTTAACACTCACTAGTTCATCTGTGCGACTGGCGAGACGCTTGTATATGCGGTCGGCAACTGTTCCATCCCTTTGCAGATGAATCGCAAACTTTAGCCCTTCCGCGGCTTTGGACAGCTGTGACTCGGAGACGTATGGGGCGCACGTGACCAGCCACGCTACCTTCTCCGCCTCTTTCTTGTCGATGCCCGCGGGTGCTCGGGTAGGGATTGCAGTGGTGGTTGTGGGAGTGACGGATGAGGGCGTGGGTGTCCACTGGAACGCAGAAAACGGTGCAAAAATGTCACGAAGTGCTTTCATACTTGAAGGGGGGTTAGTTGCGGAACTCCACCACGTGCACGACTTCTCTGTGCTGGGGTGCTGCGCCATCGATGGTCTAGCGATTGGGATGGGGCAACTGGTGAATTGTAAACCGTGCCTATTAGATAACAAACACGTGTTAAGGTTAGGGTAAAACATGGACTAAACGCAGGTCCAATTTCATGCACGCCACAGCCTTTTATAATTGTTGCCGTTATAGGGCAAACCCTTTCTAGCGACAGAGGTTTTGGTGCAGCACCCCGCCTCGCTATAGACGGGACTTCAACTGGATCTAGAATTCGTGCCGATTGTACTTGTCGCTTCCAAAAACAGAAAGAATATCGCCACCGTCAGCAAGCTCACGACCCTAACCGCGCGTAGCGGTTGAAGGGTCCGCACGTTTGCCGCAAGCAGCTGCACCGAAATAGACACGGAGATTTTCTGTGCGATGTCAATGAGCAATTTCATAAACGCTCCAAATCCGGATGGCTCGGACTTGTGCTTCGCGTCTGGATTTGAAGGCACAATGGATGCACGTGCTCGCCGCTCCCGAATTTCGCGAAACAATCTTAAAAAGCATCTTGGAAGGGCCGAAAACGCAACACTCAGCGCAAATACCACGGCAACAAGCTCATCTTCCGAAACGCCTGATTCCTTGGCGGCGTCTAACAGCTCTCTTGCGATTCCAAATGACACTGAAAAAGCCAGATCGCTTCCCAAAGCGCCAAGAGTCGTCGCGGTCTCTGACATCACGGCTGGGCTCGCAACTGGAAATTACGCGCACGTGGTTAACAGGCAAGCAGTCTCTGCGTCTGTGATAGAGTCACACCTGCTTTCCGCACGGTTAGCGTGGCAAATTGGATTTCCACTTGTGCTTCGCCGGCTACTCCTTGCCCCCCGAGGGAATGGGCGTGGGGCTGCAGGCACTACACGTAAACGCGCCAGAGATTCTTCCTGTCAAGAGTACGAGTGCGCGGGAACGATATTTGGCTGCGCCTTGGGAAACGTGGTCGATCACGCCTGTGGTTGCAAGTACAAACTATACAAGGCGCTGCAACCGTTACGGCGCATTCTTGGACCTGTCTCCACTGCCTTACGCACAATGGAGGGTGCCGACCATCCGTATCTCGTGCGCGCCTTGTGCAATCACAGGGTGCTTCGCGTGCAGGGGGAGCGGTTGCGCGAACTAAAACATGTTCCCAAAATAGACTCCAAATATGGACATGTCGGGGTGGCGCTTGGTATAAGCACTGCAATACTGGCCGCGTTTGCCACGATGGCCACCGAGCCAAGTGACGTCGCGCATGGTCTTCCCGGACAGCTCTCACTTTGTCTGGAGCAGGTGCACATGGCGTTGCGTAGCTGGCGTTTTGTGGGAACCCCCGATGACACGATGGCTCACGAGGCGTTGTGGGTGGAGGTGCGAGCCATTGAGCGTGCACAAATTGGGGTGGCACGAGCCCGCACGCTTGGCATCAGTACGAGTCTCACGGAACAGATGGCACTTTGTCTCGACTACTACCGGAGAGCGGTGTGGCCCGCTGGTCAAGTCGTGTCCGTCCAAACGCAAGACGCAATTCTGAAAAAACTCAGATCGGGAGAACTACTCGATGTGGAGCAGCCCGAGGTGATCGCAGAGACGGGATACGCAGGGACGACCGCCCCCGGGATAATTACCCTTGCGGCGCTTCCGAGTCTGCGACCCCGCGCGGATTGCGGAGAGGTTGGCTCGGATGGCAGTGGTTCCGCGAGTAGTTGGAGCTCGTTTCGCTCTTCCGACAGCGCATGCGCTGAGGGTGTGACTCACCCAATGAAAGATGTTGTCGGAATCGCCGAAGGTATATGTACAAAGGCAGTCTTAGGCGGGCGCACGTGGTATTATGATAGTTAAATGTAAACAGTGTCTAAGAGTCGGTTCTGTCATACATCGCCCAAAATGGTTTGATAAGGCACCTCGGCCAACACGAAAAGCAGACCAACCAAACCCCGTCACGTGCAATGTCCATCCGCACCGAGAAGACTACCGCCCCGACCTCCGAGCTGGTGGCCTCCGCCATCGAGGCCGCCCAGCCCGAGGGTGGCGCTCTCGCTGAGGGCGCCTCGTTCTCTGTGGCGCAGCCCGACAACCCGCTCACGCGCAACCTGGTGGTGTCGATCCGCTCCTCCCTCAATGATTTGTGCCTGCAGAAGCAGAAGGGTATCTGGTCGCCGAGCTCGGAGGCATTGAACTCGATCTTCCAGCAGAAAAAGTTTACCTCGCTGGACGGCCAGGCTGAGGCGATGGGCGACCTTAAGTCGGTCGTTCTTCACGACATGAGCATCAGCCACGTCAAGAGCTCGTTCCCCATGTCGCTGGGGGCTCGCATCACTGGTGTCGACGACAAGACTTACTCCTCCACCGGCGAGGCTTTCTCCACGATCGTTCTTCCCCATGCTGAGTCGACGCAGACCAAGCGCCTTCAGGCCGACGACGTCAGCCTAGCGTACGAGTTCAGCAAGAAGTTCCCTGGCTACACGTCGGAAAACCTTAGCGACAAGGGCATCCATGAGGTGTCGCAGCGTCGTTTCGTGCTCGTGTCTGCTGACCACCCGATTATTTCTGCCATTAGCGAGAATGCGGACAAGCTGCAGATGAATGAGATCTCCATGATGCCCGAAGGGTTGGTGAAGATCTCCCAGCATCTTTACGACTCCATCCTCCCGCTCGTGAGGACTCAAGTGGAGTCGCAAATTAAGGTGCGTGACTTTAGCAAAGCGACCGTGGTGCTGCAACCGGCGGAGTTTGCCAGCTGGGCGGACGCGCGAAGCGAGCTGATGGTTGAGGCTAAGCGGCCGCTCAAGGCGCAGCTGCAGGCGGAGCTTGCTGCTTCCCCTTCGGAGGATGCTTCAGAGGAGATTCGCGCTGCTTTTTCTGCACGCGAGAAGGCGCTCGAGCATGACATTGATCACAAACCCATGGACATGCACATGGAGATCTCTGTGGCCTACAATTTCCTGTCACGGTGAGAGCAGGTTTTGGGCTCAAGGGCAGCACCGTGACCGGGAAGGGTTGCGAGTGGTTGTACGCGTGTGCTCCCCTGTGTGTAATGTAATGTAATGTAGCTGATAAGAATATTTTAAAGCGCAACTCAAGATGAGTAATAGCACAGCTCGCTATAATTAGTACCGCTCGACTTTTTAAAAGTAGACATCAAATCGCAGTGGTAGGGCGAGGGGCAGGGAGGGCAAAGGGGCATGTCCGCACTTGCCATGCACGATACAATTCGGGCGAGATTGAGGTCTTCCCAAATCAAACTTCCTCCCGAAGTCAAAAAGCAAGCACGGCGCATTCGAACCACTAGAATGCAGCATTCCCACATCCGCAACCCACAGCTCACACCAAGTTGTCGATTTCCGTATGCGCAGCACCCAACCCCACCCGAAGCCTTGTGCTGCTGGCGAAGGAAAACGGGCAAGAAAAGAAAAAGCCGCCCTTTTAGACGAAGTGTGGGGGGATACTTTGTCAGATGCAATAAAAGGGCTGGCTGATTCCGCAACAGTAAACAGCTCTAGACAAAACACCAATCGGATTACTTCACTGGAAGTCCTCCAAACTGAGATCAGAAAATGCGAAGACAAACGGCAATCCGTTCTGAAGATGAAAACAAAAACAGGGGTCGGATTTCAAAATGGAGTTAGAGCATACAACAATCTACTGAAAAAAACGTTTGAAAAAGCGAAAAAGGCAAACGTGCTGCCCAACACTCTCATGTTGCACATGGATCCGGGGATTGAGGCAAAAATCAACGATCTCTTAAAAAAGGATGCTGAGAAGGAAGAGGAAGAGCAGAAGAGGTTGAAGACGAAGAAGCTCAAACGGCAAAATTATAAGAAGGTGCATAAAGTGTCGCCACCGCCATCACTTGCTGGCAGTGACAGCGAGGTGGAAGACAGCGATAGTGACGGCGATGACAATGACGAGGATGCAAAAAAACAGAAAGCCATAGAAAAAGAGGACAAGCGCAAGAAAAAGAAGGACGATGCCAAGAGAGCGGAAGTTGACGCAAATCCATACGTTACATCTTTCAAAGAACTCCTAGAAGCATTTGATGCAAGTGTTGCGCAATCGGGGATGGTGACAAAAGAAGGGTTGGGCCCAGTAACATACGACAGCGACAAACGTCAGTTGTTGGTGCCTGGAGCGGAGCCAGCGGACCTGACAGCGCTTAAGGTACTGGACCCCGAGCTCGAATACTTTTTTGCTGCGCGCATCCTGGAGCTGCGAACCCTTTACGACATACTACAAGTTCGGTTTGCTATTGGAATTGGGGGACAACAATATAGTGACGAAGAGTCCTTGGCTGATTCTGATTCTGATTCGGGCGATGATGCCCCTGTTAATGTGCAAGGCGCAACGTCCGTCACCAAGGCCGACGATGTGGCCAAAGAGGACGACATTTTCAAGAGCGATGTGATCACCGAGCTCAAGTACTGGAGCTGGAGCAAGGAACTGAAACCAGTATTCGAAAATGGTGAAATTGCGAGGTTCATTAAGATCGTGGAAAGGGCGCTGCCGTGGAGTAACACGATGAAAGCCTTTGACTTCAAGGAGCGTTACGGTGATGCTGCGAAATGGCCAGTGCGACACCAAGAGGAAGACGATGCCTGGTGGGTAGGGGTGCCGAGGTCTTGCCCTTGGAACATAGAGGTCGGGCACAACGATCCGAAGCACTACCAGACCATTGAAGAAAAGGCGCAAACACCTCTGAAGACCCAGGTGGAAAATGAACTTGAAAAAAGGGGTAAGCGAAGCATCGAAGAAGTGATGCACTCCATGGAAATCACACGTTTGCGCGAGATGAATCGCAATCCCTTTGTTATGGTCCTGGACAAGTACGACAAATGGGCCATTCAAAACAAGCAAGCGGCGATGAACGTCATTGAAAAGACCCACAAAAACGCAAAGCAAGCCATCAAAAACGAACACGAGCTACTGAAAGAGTGCAAATTCAAATACCAAGAGGCTATGCAAACGCGGATTGCGCTGGACGAGCAAATCAGAGAGCGCAAGTATAAACTGTGTCCGAGATTGAAAGAACTCGAGGCTGAAACGATTGCTGCTATGACGGAATACTACGATATAAAGTACCAACAAAAGGTGGCCAAAGCAGTGTTCGATTATCATAACGGAGATGTCTTTGGCCCTCTCGAAAAACTGTACAAGGAAGCAAAAAGGGCACACAGGAAACAAACCACTGAGTATAACAGTACAGAAGTAAAAATGAAAAAGCAGCAGTCGGAAGTCGAAAAAGCGTATCGCACTTATAGGGATGCCGAGCAGACCACTGACCGCGAGAACGCAGACGCTGTCAACGCTCTCGACCGACTTGAAAGAGACCACACGCAAAAAAAGGCCATACTCACACAGATGGAGAATGATCTAACTAAAATGCACCCCGGGGAGTTTACCCACCAAGAGCCAAAGCCCACAGATCGAAAACTTGATGGCGACTATGCGTACCCGGAGGGAGTGGAGTGGCAGAAGCAATTGGACAGGGAAACGAAGTGGAACGAATCGACAGCCGGAAAACAGGCAATGGCTTTTAAGAAACTGAACGATCGGATTATGGCACCATACGACGCGAGGGCTTACCCAATCATGTTGAGGCATCTAAAGTGCTATCCTCTAAGCAAAGAGCTAGCCTACCGCAGCTTTTATGACGACAAGCGATCACCGGACGACCAATCTGTCCGCAACAACTGGACAGCAGGAATGTCACTTGAAACGCAAAAGGGTGACGGCTTCCCGGAAGAAGTTAAAAAGCACTGGGTCAATGCCGGTACGCCAAAAGTGGTAACGCCTCTGAGTCCATTCGAATTCCTAACGGGATATTGCGACGAAGAACAGAAAATTCCATGGGTAAACGAAGGTCCAGGGCGACCGTTCGACATCAACCCCAAAAAGGTTAAGGGAAAAGAATTGAAATCGGCAAAGACGGGAGTGGGAGAAGGAAAAAGGGGGGAAGAAGGTTACGAACAATACAATGCGTGGAAAATAGCCACAGAGGGATGGGATCCAAAGGACGACAATGATTACCCCGGCATCGACGAGCAGATGTGCACGTTGTACGAGCAACGAGTTGCCGCATACAATGCGGAGGGAGTTCAGGTGGACAAAGGGGCCAAACTGACGCAGTGGTTAAAAACGGCCACGATGGACAGGGCACGACGCGACCATACGCAAATCAGGGAGAAAACAACAACGTTGCCGATGCCCAAAGTCGAGATGAAAAAAGTCGACCAGTTATCCAGCAGCGGCATGATCGACGACGAAAACGACGATAATAGACTGGAGATACAGGGCGCGAACAAATTGGAAGAAATGATAGAGACGATTAAAAAGGTTGCTAGTCAGGCCAGTCAACAACCCATACCCGTGGAAACGGGTGTGATCCCCTGCGTCGCCACCCGGCAGCTTCACGAAAAAATCAACCTCATCATTCGCTTTTCGGAGGGGTGCGTGTGGAACGACATCGCGGACAGCGCGGTGTTGAAATACCAACCAGCACCACAGATGTTTGGCAATTTTCGGTACCGCAACCTCAACGACCTTCCTGGCATCCCCTGGAAGGAAAGCGACAGCATTCTCTCGAAAGACGACGTTTCGGAGGAAGGTGAGGAAGATAAGCAAGATGACGAAGAAGATGAGATGCAAAATGAGCTGGAGAAGGCATTGAACTCGGATGAGGATGAATCTGACGACGCGGAAGAGGCGGACTCGGAAGTCGCCGAGGAGGCGCAGGAGGATGAATTAGACAATGCGGAAGGAAGGGACGAGGAAATCTCCGAGAAGGATCTTTTTGGCGACGAAGATGAAGACGAAGCGGAGGGGCAAGAAGCAGAGGGGCAAGAAGCACGGGGGGCGGAAGGGGCAGAAGAGGCGGAGGACGACCTTGTGGTAATAGAGGGGGCCAACGATGCCGCGTCTGAGCCTGACGCTTACAACTTGCTGGCTGTTATGCAAAAATACAAAGAGCATGAACTCGACGACGAGGCGTATCTTAAAATACAGGAAGATGAAAACAAGTCGAGCACCACATTTGGATACAAGATATACGAGCCAAAAGACAACAGTTACGACATGCCCCGTCTTGTGCTAAAACCATATGCAGCCGTGTACAATGCAGTCAACCAGGAACTGAAGGTCAATTACAGGAATCTGGCGCGCTTTTACAAAGAGGATTATGAACACGTCAGTAAGCTTTGCGCTACTTGGTGGACCGCCTACCAAGATGGTAAAGATGCGGCAGAAGCAGACCCATCCATATTGCTCTCGCGCGCTACAGATCCCAATGACATCGTGTGGGGGCCCGGCAACGATAATTTTAAGTTCAACAACATCAAATGGTCCGCCCTGGATCAAAAAAATCGTGCACTTCCAATGCGCGAGCGTCCACTCAACGGAACATACTTTGACGTAAAAGCTCTACGGATGGGCAAGATGGTCGACGACCTTGTGGGGAGCACCTGGGAAAGATTGGTGAAACACAGAAACATGCCTAACATTTACGAGTATTGGGACCCAGGACAGGAAATATGGAGCCCAATCCTCAATGGAGTGCCATATGCGTACAATTCAAAAGTGGGCGACTGGCAAAAACGAGAAACCATGCCTGGCAATAACAGTGTCTTTATGGATGTCGAATCGCCACAGGCATGGCAAGAGGCGGCGGCGGATGACATAGAAAAACTGGACCTGGACCAAATGAAAGAAGAAAAGAGGTGCGCTGATGACTATTCGTTGTCAAACGAAGAAAGGGATCGCCTTAACAACGTTCAGAGTGAAACCATGGGTCCTGTCGACTCGACGTCCGGCGACGAAGGGGATGGTGAAAACGACAGCGAGAGTGAGCCCAGGACCGATCATGATTCATTGTCCGGAGACGAAGACATGTGGGACGAGGCAGCGGCAGGCGACGAGGACATGTGGGACGAGGCAGTAGGAGGCGATCAGGAGCAGGATGAGATGGGTGGCGATCAGGAGGAAACGGCGACAGAGGCGATCTATCGGCCAACCAAGAACGTAAGGGGACAGAAAATGAAAGCGAAAAGCAGAACGTTTGCTGAAAGGTGGACATCAATTCTTGTAGATGGGGACGGGTCGTACGCCAATCGGGTTGCAACAGATGCCAATTCCATCGTCGTGTATCTTGACGCGGGTGATCGAACTCTGGAAGCAACGGTTTATCCTGGAGCTCCCCCGGAGGCAGCAGTCTGCTGTGTAAACGACACGCTTTACGGATTTAAAAACAAGTTTGACCATCAGTGGATTCCCGACACGGATTCGAACCAATATAGGCAATGCGCGAGTGAGGACGTCTTCGCAGCAGAAAAGCTGGCTATAGAATCAAATACCCAACCAGAAAATGTGCCATTGTTGAACATGACAGTGCCAGAGCGGATGTTTTTGCAGTGGTTTAATGAGTCTAAACCGTACGCTGCTGGCAACGAGGAGCATACCAGGAGTCTGCGTGTCTTGCTGTCTTCCTCAGAGATGAGATTCAAAATAGACCCCGAATCTCTTCCCCCGGAATTGCAGCAGGCGCGTCAGGAACGAATGCGGAGTATGCAACATTCCATGACGCGCAATCGCATGAAGGAAATCGGGATGGTCTGCAATATACTGACCGACGTACTTAACCCTTTCAACGAGAACAGCAGTGATGGCATTCTTCTTGTGCCTGGTGAACCTCCCATTCACGAGAAGCAAAATGATGTGACGTTGTACTGGATCCACCCCAAACACGACTTTCCTGTTCAAATTCCCGTAGAGGGAGGAAAGAACGGCGAGAAACGAACGGTGATTCCCAAAGATTGCTTTGGCGTATGGGACCCATTCTCTGCAAACTGGATCTACTTTCCGGATCGCAAGGTGGTACCAATTGAAGATCGGCACGCACCCATCGGGCTAGGGTACGCCATCGATCCGCGATTGGGTCCCCACGAACCGGTTGATGAAGACGCAACATACAAAACCGGCGATTACAATCCCATTCATGCCTACATTTACGAGGGGACCGGAGTGACACCGGGTGTTATTTCGATGTTGCTGAACCGCAGCATGAATGACCAACGCGAGCTACCGGTGTACAATGGTGTGCAGCCCATGTCTACTGACGTATCGGCTGGAAAACGGGCGCTTGATGAAGAAGGAGGCAACAATCAAGATGGTAGTGGTGCATCTAAGCAACCCCGTGGCGCGATGGACGATCTCCTGACTGCCAAACATGGATGGGGCAACGTCGTTGAAAACACCGAATTTGATGCCGTTTGCTACACGCCAAATCTTCGACACGTGAAACCTCTGATCGACCATCGCATTCCAACGGATTGGACAACCGTGTACACTCGACCGATTCCGCCCTGGGAGTTTGAGGGGCAATTATCCACGGACAACGGGTACGAATCTGAGGCATTTTGGAACGCAACCAACTCGGTTTGGGTGTATATGCTTAGTGACGCAAAACGAATGCAGCCGACAAAAATTCCGCTCCTGCAATCGCGCACAACCCCCATAAGCGGCGATTATATTGATGAAACCGACGGCGACGCCGCACTTCTCAACAAGTGGAGAGGGACACGCGCAGAACTCATACAAACTCTGAAGAGGTTTTATGATTTTCCGTGGGATAACGACGACGAAGACCTGAACGTTCCCTGTGAAAGTACCTCAGCAAGCGCCGACATGTCCACCGTGCCAAAGTCGACGAGTTGCAAAAACACGCGCATGCCGCGCTTTGGTCAAATGACCCTACTGAGGCGCGAACGTGCGCTCGAGATTGCCATGGAGAAGAAATCCGCCGCCCTCAACCAGCGGTAGCGGCAGCTGGAGGGACTCTAAGACACAAACATCAACATCCTGGGGAGGAAGGGGTAGGGGGGGGTGTAATGGAGAGACTGGTTCCAAGACGCGTAACAACTGGGTGTGAAAAATGCAGCGAAGTAAAGTAAAGGTTAGGGTCTATGTGAAACATTTCAAAAAACAAATGGAACCCCAAGAACGCACGTCGGACGAAGCAGCAGCACCCAAGGAGCAGTCGTCCGTGTTAAAAAAGACGATCACAAAAAAACCGCGCCCTCCGGTCGTCAAGGGCGCGATCCGGAAGGGGCACGAGTGGACTGTGGGTTATCCCGGGACCTACACTGACGAGGACCTTGCGCGGTGCGAAGGCCGCTACTTGGCGTGCCCGGGATGCACGGTCGACGATTTCGAACTCGGCAATTGCCACACGCTGCCGATCATCAACGAATTCAAGCGCAAGTTTCCTGACCGTTGTCCCCCAACCTTTATCAGCCTCAGCACTACAGTGGTGGAAGGAAAGGGCGGACTCCGCGACGTTCTACTCGAAAAGGACACAATATACGCGGGGGTCGGTGGAGGAGCGCGCGGCGCGCCAACCGTGAGAGAACTCGGCGTGTCGCTTCCGCGATCGATTTTTGGCAACCCCCAGAAGCTGGAGGACCGAAAGGAGGCCAAGAAGCTACGCGAGGAAAAGAAAGCCGAGAAAGCGGCCAAAAAGGCCGCTAAGGAGCTGGAAGCAGCCACGCATTGAGTAATTGACAGTGCGTCCAAGTGTCTGTAGCTTTGTAAAGATAAGGTAATTATTCAAGGCGTGGTGTTAGCAATAAAAGGCACCATGGCCACACTTCCGCCTTTGCATCGACTGTCTCTCGTGTCCATAGACACAGGAGTCAAACGCCCCCTCGTGATCGACGACGACACAGATGAACCTTCATCAAAAAAGCCGAACGATACTGAAATCTGGATGAAATTCCAGAAGTTCATTAGTGATCTCAATAACATGTTCATAAGCCCAGATAGCTACCAGTATTTCAATGCAGAGGACATGAAACGTCTATTGGTTGAATACGACCAGTTTGAAGGGAGGCTAAATGATACGCAAGCATCCGAGGTTCTCAAATGGATTTATCAGCTGGGCCGTAAAGAATTTATCCGCATGGCACATCAGAACGCTGATCTCATCATCAAGGGGCAGAAACACGCCGGACTTCTCCCTCGTCCGGCAAGCCGCGAGTGGTGGATACGGAAAGAAGAAACTGACCCTTTACTTCTGGAACGCGACGAAAATGGCTATGTTGTTGTCGATCTGTGGCACGCGCGCGTTGGCCATGAAGAGGTAGATTTATATGGCAAAGTTAAACCCAAACCCGAGTTCTTTGACGACTTCACGAAAGGCCGTCCCACGTTTTTCATGGAATCTAAAACGTACATGATGAAACACTGGGACGAAATTGTAAGCTACGTGTGCCCAGATGCAATGGATCAAAAAGACTTGAAAATCTACATCAAGTGTGGACGGTTTACGTTTAAACCACTGCTTTGGTTTGACGACACTGATGTGGAAGAAGTGCTCAAAGATGTTGAGCGTAAACAACTTCTTGCAAAACTCATTGACAGCAATGCCGCGAATGCGAATTACGACAACAAGTCCATTGAAGACATGGACCTTGAAGCGTGGAAAAAGGCGACGTATAAAAGTGCCGAAGAGGGACTTGACAATGTGCTTGGACCCGAGCTGCGGATAGACAACAACTGCGTCGGCGCTGGGTATGACGGTCTGGCGGTGCAGGCCGTGAATGCCGTGTTGGAAACCGATTTCGCGGGCACGCTATGTGTTGATGTAAGTGGCGCGGGTGCGGCCTTAACGGCACCACACCACGCCAAGACAAGTTCTGAGAACAACGACGCAAGGGCCGCGGAAGGAACGCGTAGCATCGTTTTGTGGGACGTTCCGGGAACCCTAGACAGGGAGATGACGGGTTGGATTCAGGTGAGTGACCCTTGCGACCCAGATCTTATGGGATAACAATGCACATTTTACACCCTTTTGTTATCACACCCCTAAAAACGACTCCGTGGCTCTAGTCGGCATGCCCGTATTTATGAAGATATTTTCGCGTGAGCACGCGTGATAGCAAAAAGTGCAACGCAAAGAGCGCGATTGCCGTGACAAGTACGTAGCGCGCCATTCCGGATGGTGGTTCGACGTGGCGCACAAATTGAGTGGCGGTGCCATTGGGATCACCAAAAGTATTGAGGCTTGACAAATGTGGCAGTCGCCATTTACTGGTATTGAACGTGGCCCAGTTCTTTCCCCTCCGAGCCACCTGTGCAAAGTCGGTCACCTCGGTGAATCGCTGCGGCATTACAGGCGCTTGCGGTGCGAGTTGCGAGTTGCGAGTTGCGAGTTACGATGCTGCACGTGGTGCACGCCAGATAGCGCCGGCAGAAACCATTAGAACGCTGCATTACTTACCCAGAGTTTCTAAGCTACATTCTGGCTCGCTAGTTGGTTAGTTAACTGAACACCGTAACGCGTGTATGTGCAAGACGACAAAGTTTAGGGCATTTTTCACAAGCAACGGTGTCGCATGTTGGTTGTGAAAACAGTGGATGACAAAAACGCAGCGTTAAGAGCAAGAAAGGACCAGGAACGGGAACTGGGTGCGCAGATTGACCGTGCGATGCGCTCTGTGGAAGCCGAAGGACGCACCAGCGGTGGCTGCTTTTCTGGTTTGTTGGCCCTTTTCTGGCGTCCCCGCAAAATTCAGACCAGTGGCCAATTGACAGAGATGGCGCCAGCTGCTAGTGGAAGTGCCGCATTTGGAATGGCCAACGGGTCCCGCGTAGCTCATGCCACACTGTTTGGACTGGGATCAAAAACGGACCCGCACGCAAAGCTCGGGGAAGCTGCGCGAGCAATGGAGCAGAGAATCGCACAGTTAGAAGAACGCGCATCTGAATGCCGCGAGGAGGCGCGGAGGTTGGTGCAGGTGGGGCAAAAGGGTGCGGCTATGCGTGCACTTAAAAAGGCCAAAGCAATCGAAAAGCAGGCGGAGGCCAATCAGGCCTCCCTACTTGCAGTTGAACAGCAACTGGATCTCATGGCTCAGGCCGCCATGCAAAAGACCGTGGCAAGCGCCCTAAAGACGAGCACGAGAGGCATGAAGGCGGACAAAAAGTTGCTCAAGCATGCTGAAGATGCGGTTGACGAGGCACAGGAAGCGCGCGACATGGCCACCGATCTCAGCGCAGTTATGGCCGACTTTGCCCACAACGGCGGTCCAAATGACTTGGATGAGGACGCTCTTTTGGCCGAACTGGAGGAGATGGCAGGCACCATTCCTCCACCACCTGCTTCCGCTTCCTCCAACGGCACATCACAGATTGAGATTCAAACGGCGGCCGACGCGGCAGCGGCGGCGGCCTCAGCGGTGCTTGCGGAGCAACACGCTGCGTGGGATGCCGCCGATGCCGTACGGGCGGCCCTTCCGTCAGCCCCGACAAAAAAGGCCAAAAAGGAGGAAAGTCAGGGTCTTTTGTCGGTGTAAATAGCAACGTGCGCTTCAACATACATTTTTTTTATAATTGCAACTCAAAAAACCAACCCAAACACTGCCGTTTTTTTTACTGCTCCGCCCGGCGCTTCACGCCCCGCGGCTGGGCGAGGCTGGCGTTCGTCGCCTTTAGTGACGCCATGAAGACCTCGCTTGCTCCTCCCTGAAGAGTCGGCCAGCTGAATTGGTCAACGGTTTTGGAAGTTGGGTCAAACGACTGGTACCGATTTTTGAGGCGCAGACGCTTGGCTGAGACAAGCTTGGCTTCTCGGAGCAAAACCATCGCCTCCGAGATGGTTGCGTTGCCGTGAACCATGAGGTAGTTGATGATAACGGCGGACGAGCGGTTGATTCCCCCCATGCAATTGACGATTACCCAGTCATTTTTCTCCCTGAGTGTGTGGATAAGGTCGGCCGTTTTTGCAAACCAACCCTTTTCAAGTTCCGCCGCCGCGTCGGTAGGGCAATCCGGAATTGCCAAGTCGTTGTACGCGCATGAGAAATCGAGACGATCGCCGCACAGGTTGAGGATAGCTCCGGTTGCTGGCCACTGGGTGGCGGCGTGCTTGGCCCCCGCGTGATTGGCTATAAAAATTGGCGCCTTTAGTGGCCCGCCGGGAACCACAATGGGCACAGAGACGATGCGTGGCGTGACCCAATCGTTTCGCCAGCGATTGCCGTCATAGGGAACTTCAAGCACCTCTACTGGAGCTGGCGCTTTGCGCTTGATATATCCCTCGCCGCGTTGGTGGTCAAAGACGTACCCCGGTGGGCAACGAGTGTAAATCTTCTCCGTATCAAACAGGCGAGGCGCGTTGGGTGCTGCTTCTTGGGGGTGTGGGTGCATGTTGTCAGACATTTAGCTGATAACACGTTATTTTAAAGCGCAACACTACTCAAACACTCACACCACTGTCACGTTATCATTGACCCCTAACCGGCCCTTTCCCCAAACGATTGCATTCTTGCGACTGGGTATAGGGCGCGGACATGGACATTTTTATTTGTTTTTTGCATCGTTGCTTTGCGTGCCTGTTGTTTTCTCGAATCTTGATCACGGGGGCCGGCGCCGCGCATTCCGGCACGCTTTCGAGTATCTGTGCGTTTTTAAGCCTTCGGTGCTTGAGCAGCCGCGAAAGCCTGCCCCTGCATGACGTTGTTTCGCACGCACGCCGAAGCGTACAACTTGGCGATGAGTCCCCAGATGAGGAAATGGCGCAGGTCCTTCTCGTCCTTATCCTTTGCGAGATCGTCGTGCTTCAGCAGGAGAAGACCGCAGAAAAGGGTGCAGAGCGTCCCGGAGATGGTGATCACAGACAGGAAAGCCGGCATCATTGCCTTTGGCGTGATCGGCTTCCACATGTGTACAAACAGCGCGAGGACAATCACCCCGAATCCAGCTCCAAGAATGATGATGTTGTACAGCCAGTAGTCCCACAGCTCCTTGTCCACCTTGCTGTCGATCTTGGAACCGGCCATGGCATCAAAAATGATGGCACAGATCCAGGCAGCGACGTGAGCAAGGAGTCCAAAGATATACTGGGGATCCGTTTTATTCTCGCTGACCGGGAAGCTCACAAAATAGGGAACCTTGCCTTGGGTTTCCACATTCCTAAGCTTGTTGGCGAGATCGCCGGATGCGAGGGGCTGAGTGGCAGAATAGAGGATCTGCTTCGGCATAGTTCCTTGTCCAAAGCGGTAAACCAGTTGGTTCTGATTCGACCTCTACTATTCAACACGTGTTGCTTGGGTTATTCTCAAACGGCAACATGTATACGGGAACACTGCCGCAACACATGTTACCACATCTCCACATTGCCGCTACAAATTGTTCACTCCCTCTTCTCTTCCCCCCCCTCCCTCATCACTAGAGGTCCGACTAGGGGCTCCAGAGTAGTAGTGCCCCGTGACGGGCCTGAATCCACAGTCCCGCGTCTGTCCACTGTAAGCCTCGAGGTGCAACATCCTCCACCGATGCCAATGGAAGCGCACGCACGCCACAACGTTCGTGTCGCAAAGCGAGGTCCAAAACTACAAATGCGTGGTTGGTGAGCGTGAGGCCGTGAAATGGTCGCCGGTCGACGATGGTCGCGAAGCGACCGCACGGGGAGAAGACAATTGTGTAGGGGAGCCTGAGAGACGCCGCAAGCATCTGCGCATTTGTGCCAGGAGGATCGAAAACATCTGGTTCTCCGTTGCCAATAGTGGTATAATGGGTCACGTCGGTCGACTGCACGCTCACAAATGCTGACTCGCTTGTGCGCAACAACACCTCCACGATCACGGAGCCCCGAGATCGATGCACAGCGACGACGCAATCGCCAGTGGGTGATATCGCGGCGGCAGTGGGGCTGTTTTCGACATCCAATGGGTGACGGGGAAGCGCGGTGGTGCCCATAACGCTACTGTGGTCCAACGCGAAGCGATCCTCGCTTCCGACGTGATGCAAAAAACTTGCTCGGGCAGCATGGACGCTTGGGCCAATTCCGACAGTTGGCATGCGCACCAAGAGTAGCGCCTCCGTCCCTTCGATTGTTGGCGACGCGGTTTGCGCTTTGCCTGGCCAGGGGCCACAAAACGAGTCGATCTCTAGATCATTTTCGCACATGTCGTAAACTGCAATTCCGTAGCACGCTGACTCGGCACTTGATCCGACAACCGACCCGCATGGGTGCACATAACCTGTACTCCAGAGGACAGCAAGCTTGTTTTCGGAAAGAAACCAAGCGTCTTGCGCGTTTATTGCGCCCATCATTCCGAGGAGCGCAGGTGCTTCTGTGGAGAGAAGCAACTCGTTTTTGTCGGGTCTCCATAGCTGCACGCAACTGTGCGGGGCAATGTCAAAGGAAGACGGAGACAGAACCCCTCTTATAATGGCCACTGCACTTCCGTCTTTAGAGCTACGCATAGAATGGGGCAACGTGCAATTGTCGACATCGTCCAGTAGGATAGCCCCCTTTTCGTAGCATTCAATCTTTGTGTTAGGTAGTTTACTCTGCACCTGTCGGTAGCCAACACGCACCACCCACTCCTCGTGACGCCTTGCCAAGTATTGCTCGCACCGTTGTGTTCCGTGCGAGGAGCGTTTAGATACGCGCTTTCGGAGTGACACAAATGCGTGTGTGCCATCGGCAGAAGCAGCCAAAGTGTTGGCGTGCGCTGTTGCCGGCACAACCATCGCTCTCCTTTGTCGTTTCGAATTGGCATGTTTACTCGATGTTCGGATGTCCCGGTTAAGACTTTTCCGAGAGGCTTCACAGCACTTTCCCGCACAGTGTGTGGCAAGGCCCATTATCGCCTCTCGTAATAACTTTAGTTGGTTCGAACTCCGCGTCTCAAGGCGCAACTGCTCAGTAAACGGGTAGGGCACATCGCCTAGATTTTTAGGCACGATTTGTGTCGCCGCCCTCGCAGACATTTCTAAATGAAGCTTTGGTGCGATGCTGCAGAACACGGCATTCATGCGTTTACACGTCCGCAGCAACGCGAACAGACTCGCTGCCCCACTGAGAACCGATGCCTGCAAACCGAGACCGAACCCTTTTATTTCCACCAACGCGTGCATGATTTCTATCAGACACTCGTCTTCAAGTCGATCGAAAATTCCAGATTCAAACACTTCTCCAGAGATCCGCTGATCCATCAACAGGTCTTCTGTTGGGCTGTGTCTTTCTAGATTGCGAAACTTGCGACGCTTTTCCATGCGCATCGCTGCTGGTGATTGTGCCCGCAGTGCTGCGGGGGAAAATCGCTTTGGCACTACAAGTGGCATCTCTGATTTGTTATATGCGTTAGCCGGTTCGCCCGAGTTCATATTAGCGCGCCCACTATTCGATGACTGAACAGGCAATTTGTTCGCTGAACGAACTCGCGTAAGTGGTGGACTGTAGGAAGGCAACGGTGAGCTTCGAACCATCTGTCTAGTGGAGCGCGCCTTTTTTGAATGTCGCTAACTTACTACTCCTTTGGCGTTGGTGCTAAATTGCGAAGCCGTTAGGGTTAGCGTTGGCGATGGGCGCGGTCACAGCGGAGGGGCCTTCTCTACCACCCCTCCCCCCCGAACCGCCATCGCTACGTCCTCAAACCAATCCGTGTTGTCAAGCAGCGTGTGCAAGTGCTCACGTAACATTGAACAAAGCCGCGGTAAATAGTGTCGCGGGACTTTACGCACACTCTCAGTCGCACGAGTCGCCGTCCCTTCAGGGGTTTCAACCTCTCCACCAACCACCGCCATTACCGCAACCGCTCTCACCGGGCCAGTCTTGGAACACAAGCGGAGAATGGATGCCACCACCGCCCCCGGACATGCCTCCCATTGCAACGATGCTCATGTCAGAGGCGCAGGCATGGACCGGCCTTCTGCAGATGCACGGAAACGTCCTGGGTATGACAAAACAACTCACCGCCGCTACCACAACAGAAGCCGAAAATGCGACACTTATTATTGACGAACAGCGCGACGCCAGTGATCAACGAGAGGCGGCTTACGCCGCCTCGCTTTCGAATCTCATTCACCAATGCGATGCGTTGGTGAATGAGATTGTGAAGCTAAGAGGGTTGCGTAAGGTGAAACACAAGGTAGAACAAGCTGCGGTCGCAGAAGTGCTCAGACAGCACTCGGACGAAGTGCTCGCTCTCGGGGAGACACTTGCACGCAACAGTGCACTCAGTATCGCCAGCGCCACGGCAGAGCTTAGGAGTGCCTCTACAGCACTTAGGTCTCAGGTCACGCAGGCGAGAGCACTCCTAGAAGCAGTCCGAGAGTCTGCGACGCTTAGGTTACCGCGAGGGTGCTCTGTGGTAATGGGCATCCGCGACGGCGGGGGGAGAGAAACGTGCATGAGTGCCGAGGCGTTGCTTGCCGCGTGCTATGCGCATGCAGGACAGTTAAACGAGGAGTCGTTGGCCGCGGCGCTCTCTGGCGTACATGCAGGTGCAAAATCCGGAACGGGTCCTGCCGCGGGCGGAACAGCGCCAAGAACTTTTGTAAGACGCGGTGCGGACAAATCGTCGGCGATTGTGCCCGCCACAAGCTGCGGTAGCGGTGGCAACTGTAGCAGTAATAGCAGTGGGGGTCCGTCAGTTCCGTAGCCTGCGGGGTTCCGCTAGTTGGCTCGCGTCGTATTGGTAACCAATATTGCCTTGTTTGGAAAAGGGGAGGGTGTTAACATACGGGATGTGCAAAACAAACACTTTGCTGACAACGCGCAGCAGATCCACGCGCCGTCCTAGACATGTGAACGACGATTCACTAGTGTCTCCGGAACAAGTAAAGGGTGTAGCCACAGGTAGATCCAAAGCGCAGCACCTAACACAGCAGATGGGTTCAAAAAAAAAGGCAGCCGGCGACTTTGTTGTTAAGCTACTAGATTTGGAACAGCGTTCCGACAAACCGGGCTATGATGAGTGCTCTGCATTTGCGCTCGCGCCTCCGCATTTAAACGGCACATTAATTGGGGAGGCACTTGCTTGTCACGTAAGCAAGAGCAGTATTTTCGATGACGGCACACTTGAGAAGCGCATTGAGAACATAATGACGGCCGTTCGCTATATTATTTACGACTGCGAGGGCAAAAAGGTTCCCGTATCGTGGCACCAATGGGTTGAGCGCATCGTAACGCGCGCTCTCGAGGTTGCACTGGAAAAATTGAATGGGCGCTATGATTCCCAATGTATCCAAGCGTGCCTGAAGATGATCACTGGATTCCAAAAGTTTTTTGAGACACCATTTCTGGACACACACCAAGCGCTGTGGTACTTGCTTGGGCGTTCTAGTGGCGGTATGCGTCGTAGACGAGATGCCAAAAAGCTGACGTGGTTTCAAATGCTCGTAATTGCCGCTCTTGAAAATGCGACCAAAAACAAATGCTTCATCAACATGCGCTCGTGTATGGAAGTGAATCCGGAGATAAGCAGCGAGTTTTTACAAATGATTAAATCCGACGTCGTTTCAGAGGAGGTCAAGTCGCACGTTCGTTCGTGTTTGTGCGCAGAAAAAACCGAACCCTTTATTGAAGTTGGTAATCAACGCGTGAGCTACAGTGACATCGTTGCCGCGCTCGGCAACGATCTCGACGTGCCGAATTCCAAAACGCACCCGATTTCCCCGACGATGGGAAAACGCAGAATTCCTGAGGAACCCCCAGACACAGACCAAACCACCAGGCACAGATTACCAGAATGCACCGACCCAAAACGTGCAAAGGTGGAAAATTTTTCCGTTTGTTCCAACCCCAATACCACTACAGCTGTCACCCCCCTTACGCTCGCCTACGATGCAAATGGCAACATCGACATGGTCTACTGGAATCTCATGTGCCACGAAGACCCGCAAGTAGCCCTGGGGGATGTAAAGCGGGTGACATTTCCGTGGCTCCCCCCAGAACCGCCTGTCCGGACACCGGGAAAATCCCTGATTCCTTCGCGCGTTTGGACTCTCGCCGAACAAGTTGTTGGCGACCTCAAGTCTCAACGCTTGTTTGAGGTGGACCCGCATTTTTTCCACACGTGTGAACTCGCGGAAACGCCGCACTGGGCGTGAACTTGACCATCAACCAAACCCGGACGACGATTCCGATCCCAACGATTCCACGCCAAATGTGTCGTAACCGAAATCCCCGAGCGTAGCACACAGCTTGTCTCCCCGATCGTTGGGCCCGGGATGCGAGGCAGACGAGCTTGTCTTGAAGCCAAACGGCGTCCGTGCGCACCACAACTGCGAGACGTGTTCGCAAATATCCTTTGCGCTTGCAAGGCCGGCATGAATGACCGCAAGTGCGGAAATCACATCTGCAATAGCTTCCCTTAGCACACTTGACTGGTAACGGGGTAACAGGAGTTGAAGTTGTGTAAGGTTTAAGTGGGTTGACAACGTATTGTGCGATAATTCGTGACCGATGATCCACCCCAAACGCGATGCCAAACTCACATCGTCGTATCGCTCGTCCGCAAAGGGCATCCGTAGCAATCCGAGCAAGATGTACGAGCATCGATTGTTAAAGTAGATGTAAGCATTGGCGGTAAGCGCGTCTTTCACAGACGGGCCGTCGCAGGTATGCGCATTTTCGATTACAAGACTGTTGATGCGGTGAGAGAATATTGCGCGCGATTGCTTCACAGCCATTAGCAACGCGCTGTCGCTGGAGTCTAAGTTGCCATTGGGTAGCCCGATCGCGGCACCTGCCCAAGAATCGCGTGGTGCGCCCGGGATACGCAACATGGTCTGCTGAGTGTTAATCGCGACGAGGTTTACGTTGTCAAGAAAATCTCTCATTCTGTCAGTTTGAACCACATGCACCACAGCTGCACGAATCTGCTGTGTTATAGTTTCCAATCGGTTGTACAGCGTGTCGGGCACCATTAGATCAAAGCGCTCTTGCTCTATGCGATCGGGAAAAAGGAATCGTGCCAAAGCGGTGCAGTCGGCGACGGGATCTCCGTACGGCTCCGAGGCAATCTGCGCCCAGGTCACAATACTGGCATTTGTGATTTCGTCCTCGTTAATCTCGTCGTCCATTGGCGAGTGGTCAGGCGAAACGGCGAGTCGATTAAAAGAGGTGGCTCGGGGACACGTGGCCTTTGTGCGCTTCAGCCCTTCACTCACCACATTTGGGTCAGTGACCGACCCCACGCTTTTTACTGAGAGCGAACCGTCAATAGACAACGCGCAGCGTGCGGCGGTTCCGCGCAAAAATGCGTCGACCATGGCCTGGCCGTTTGTGGCAGCGCCAAGCGTCAAAAAACCAGCAAGCTCTGGGGTGTCACCCATTATTCGTGAATACTCAAGATCGTTGCCCACTGCACCTATAAGCACCTCGCCAAAATCCATCTCAGAAATGTCCGAAGGATATTCGGCATTGGCGTAGATCGTTTGCATGGCTTGTTCGGCATTGCTCTGCACACTGGCTGGTTCGCCCATAGCAAAGAGTGCCTGTGCCAACTCGTAACGCCAAAACGCCGAACCTCTGTGCGATTTTGCCCACCACTTGCCACCCGCGAGGTGTGTTGCGATGAGAACGGGACCCTCGCAATGGTGCGAAGCAAGCCACCCAACTGCTCTTAAACTCATTTGCCTTGTATTCGGTGAGGGCATGCCATCAAGAAGGTACCGGTACGCAGCGGTGGCTGAGGCACGGATGGCAGCGTTACCGCCAAGCACTGCAGTTTGGCAAGCAGAATAAAATTTGCCCATGTCGCTGTGTTGGAGACGTGAAAAAGAATACGTACTGGCCTCTGCACGCATAACTGCAGCGTTGGCGATGCCAGAGTCATAAAAGCTCCAATATGTTGGTGTCATGATGCTTGTTAGCGAATTTGAGTCAGGGTTAAAGACATAATTTCCAGCGGAAATCCAGGCACCACAGGCACGGTCGTGATATGTCCCCGCCCCAGAATCCATGATTTCGGTGTTCAGGGCATTCGGCCATGCTCTTTTAGGTGCACACTCCACCCCCCCGTTTGCATCCATGTAAAGGCGTTCGCCAGGTGAACAGACACTGCGCGTCGAAGAGTAAAGCATTCCCACTGTGCCGTTGTAGAGCAGATCGGCCTCGATGCTGACCGTGTTTATAAACGCGCACCCCACTTCCAGAGGGCGCAAACGCGTCGCGAGTATGCAATGTCCGGTCTTCTTGCATTGCGTGTACTCGTGGCAATGGTAAGCTCCACTCGCGCCCGCCACCAGTAAGGCGCCTATCAAAACTACTGAGGCCTCACAGGCGGCGTGCCACGAATCTAACACACTCTTTGATTGTTGGGGGGGGGACCGCTTCATTTTGCCTTTGCTAGTGCGTGTGTTTATATCCACATATCGCGTACACACAACGGCACATACCCTACACAACTCGATGGGCACTCAATCTTTCAACTGTCCCGTACGAAAGCGTGTATTGGACAAATGCCTTAAGCGGCATACTCCTTAAGAGAAATGCCAAGTGCGGCAGCGGCAACAATGTACCCGTGACCGAACGGGTGGGTCTCGTCGTTTAGCATAGTTTTCAAAAGATCCACAGTCACTTCTTTGCAAAGGGGTTCACCGTCGCGATTTTTGGGACCGTCAAAATCATATATGACAACGTCTCCCCTTTTCATCTCCTCGCGAACTTGCTTGATTGCCGCCTTTCCAGCAGAGTTTTGAAGTTTATCTACGTAGTCCGGAACGTAGATCTGCTTGCGCGAGGCGACGTATCCAATCTTTGTTCCGGGTTGTCGCGGATCCACCGAGTGGAGTGGCCGCTTGTTGATTGTGTTCTTGTAACGACGATGCGGCTTGTCCGACTGTTGCCACCATTTAAGCGTCTTTTCGTGGGATTCGTGGTCCCAGACTTTTCTGGATTGCCACCAGTTCTCAAAGCAGGCGTAGTCGGAGCCGTCGGGAGCAGAGTAACGTGCATTATCTTCGACATGCATTGGTGAAAACCCTTTGCGATAGATTCTATGTTTGGGTTGGGCAGATGTTACATCGACGCTGTGGTATTTTTTTACAGGCGGGCGTGCCCAAACAGTTTTTCGCGACTTTGTGGCAATGTAGACCGTCATAGGGTGCTGCTTATCAGGGGTCGTCTCGATTTTGGGCGGTGTGTGTGTGGAATATGTGCTTGTGCTTGTGTTAGAGAGCGTTGGTGTCAATTAGTGCATAGCGATACGCTTGGCGATAATGGGCGAGGACTTTGTGCGCCAGACAGCATTGTGCGTAGCGTATTCATCAAATTCAGGGCTGCTATCGCGTGCTCTGGTGGAACCCGTGGGGCCTCTGCATCCGCCTGCGCGAGCATGCCTTCTCTTCGACACTCCTCGCCGTACTCAATGATGCGATCAACAAACCATTTGTAAATGCTGACTGGACTACAGTGCGTGTTAAACCAGTCGGGAGGGCGGGCCGCCTCGCCACAGAGTGCAACTACTGCCTGAACGGCCGCCCGAAGCGCCTCTTCCTCGTCATGAAAGACGCCGTCGGCTATTACCCGTCTCCGGCCAGCGCGCGCGGTGAGGTCAGCCGACCGGATGCGCTTTTGCGCCGCCCGGATGCGCTCGTCCGATGTCAGGATCGATGCCTCGGTTAGCTCGGCGAATGTGCCTTCCGGATAGGGTGCTGCTGGTGTTGATGTTGCCGATCCGTCGTTCATCGCTTTTGGTATCGCACACTTCCGCATCTGTGGGATGGGTGCCACTCGCATAGCGGCAAACACGAATGCAAAAAAGGATGCTAGGTGGGCCGACGCCACAAGTTGCTTTCGGCGTGTAAAATCTCACTATAAAAGTGTCAGAGCACACTCTGTAGTATGAATGTGAGGGCAGCGTGTGGCGCGAGTCTCGGAGTAAAACCAATACTCAATGGGTTCCCTGGCATCGTGCCACACGCTCTCGGCTCTGGTCGGTGGAGCGTCCTCGTAGCTCAGTGGGTAGAGCGCTGGACTTTTAATCTAGTGGCCGCGGGTTCGATCCCCGCCGAGGATATTTTGTTTTGAAACGTAAGCATGGTTTGGACTTGAAACGTTACACGTTACACACAATAACGAGTCTAACTTCGCAAAGTAGAACACCATTGCGACCAGTTGTACCCTCTCTCACCAACACGCCAAATAGTATCCGTGCACGATCGGGTGTTCGAGGTTGAGGCTGTTAGGAGCTAACTTCTTCCCCTCCTTCTCGATGTACTTCCACATTTTGCGAATCTTTTTCGCCTGTTGGCGCGCGTTCTTCATGTCGTTCTTGAGCTCCTTCTCAAACCACGGCTCGCCGGGACTGCCGAAAGACTCGCCCCACAACTCCTTGGGGCATGCCGGCAGGGCCTCCGGGTCCGTGGCGAACTTTTTGAGCGTTTGCTCCAGCTTCTTGAGATTCGCTACATCAATGTAAACCTCCTCGCACGCGTTGGCGCTCTTGTCGACGTTCATGCAAATCCATGCGTGGATGCGGTGGTGCATGCGCAAGGTCATGACGTGCAGCTGCTGCTCTGAGATGGCCCATCCGTCCTTCATTGGGTGGTTTTCGCCAAGTCCGGTGATCAGGTCCTTTCCCCCCCAGTGCACATGAATAGTGAAGTCAGCGTCCAGTCCCATTTGGGTGCTGCTTGTGTTTCCTACTTAGTTTTTTCTAGTGATTCCTTTTGTGAGCCTTGTTAAAAGAGAAGCGCTATACAAACGAGCGCACTTCACTCCTCGGGCGCAGCACCCCACACAGAGCAATACAAGCAGACTAGCGATGGACGAGCCTTGCCAAAAGAAGCCAAAGACCAGCTCACCAGAGCCGGAGACACCGTCGCCGGACAATGACGACATGAAAAATGCCGGTGGCTGCGAGTTACTCCTGCAGTACGGGGAGTACCCTGTTGGTAAGGGAATTGTCTCGACGCGGGCGTTGCTCAAGGCCTGGCCACCCAAGTTTTGCGATCCGCTTATTGAGGCAAACATCGTTCTCGCAATGGACAATTCCCTCAGCATGGGTCGTGGAACGCTTGAGGGCACCGGGTGTAACCTCCTCCGGCAATTTTGCACCGATCTCGTGAATAACGGCATACCGGGAATGCACCTCTGTATGCGCATGTTCCGTTTTGGAAATGTTACTCTCGACATGCAGATTAAGGGGGGCGACAAGGAGCTGATGCCCCTATGCGACGCAACCAGAGATAAATTTTTGGACCAGATAAACACGCTTACGGGCGACATCGGTGGCACGAACATCTCTAATGCAGTGGAAGAAGGGGTTCGTATCCTAAAGGCCCACTCCGCAACGACAAACAGTGGCCCCCACGCAAACCACCTGATCGTGTTTACCGACGGCGAAGCCAACGATGGAATCAGGGATGGTTCTTTGCTTCTTGCCAAGATAAAGGAACTCATTGACGACGAATGCATTTTCGTGCACTTTGTGGGACTCGGAGGGCGCATAGATGCCAAGTTCATCGAAAACTCCACAAACCGCGGCAAGTATGGCATCTTCACAGCTGCGCCAACCGCCGCCAAGATTGGCGCAGCGTTCGAGGAGTTATTCTCAAGGGTGATCAGCACTCGGATGGCTTTTGACGTGCGCATTACAGACGCCGGTGGTGAACGAATCGAACGGCTGGGAATGTTGTCGGATTCTTGTCAGCAACTGATCAAGGTCAAGGTTGGAAACTCCGACACCGCAGGGACTTTTGGAGGGGTAACCGCTACGCTGGTCACAAAGGACCCAAAGCTGCGCAGCATGATCGGAATCGACGGAGAAGCCAAGGTCACGTACTATGAAACGTGCGGCAAAGACGACCCAAAGCCAAGAGATCTTAACCAAGAGGTGCAAGACGCCTACGAAGTGAAGAAAGTCGACGAGCGCGCTGCGCAGCTTCTCGAGGAGTCGCAGACCATGAGCGGCGCAAGCCAGCGCATGCGCGCGGAAAACGAAAATGTCTCACGCAGTAGCATGGGTGCAATTGCGCGCCGGCGCATGGAAGGGCACCTGCGCGCCCAAACCACCCTCGAAAAGGAGGGCGAATTTGAACAAATTGGGCCGGCATTGGGACCCATTCGGGCTGCTAGCGTTCGCGCGGGGGTGTGATTTCAAATACGCCACTCTCATTTTTTAAACCCCGACAACACCTCGGTCACCTAACAATGACAACAACTTGCGAAAGCATTTGGCATGTCCACAACAAGGCGTCTCTTGCAAATTGTGTGGTGTGCGACTCCTAAAATAAAAAGGACCCGTCGTCGTTGTTCCAGTATTCGTTGTCTCCCTTGTGTCGAATTCCAAGAAAGTTAGGATCTTTGTAATAAACATCTTTATTACAACCGTTTTTTTGCCGATACCTTGCATACTTGGCACTCATGTTTCCGAGTTTGTAGACGCGAGAGGCGGTGACCAATAGCTGTTTTATCGAATCGATCTCACAGATCATGCTCGTCATGATCTCAGTGCCGTCGTCGCGAGTCGGATGTCCGTAGACAATGCCGCGACATCTTAGAACGCGTGCTGTAGCCGGGTCTTGGTACGGACTTGACAAAACAGGCATTACGCTCCATTCTTCAATTGTCACAACCCCTGTCGTCATGGGGGTGCTACAAATTCTCGACGTCGACCCTTTCTCCTCTCCACCGTTTTCTTATTCATGGCCCCACCCCCTTCCCCTACGTTCCCTCGGTAACCTTAGCGCTCACTTTTCGAATGCGTCGGGTTTGCCGTTTTTGTTCTTATCAGCGAACGAGGGTTTCTTTTTTTCGGCAGCCTCATTCGTTTTGCCATCCGAATCGGCGTCCGCACCAGGTTTATGAATTCCGTCGTTATGGTAATGATATATGTCGTTTCCGACACTTGGCGTTTTTTTGTCGCGTTCCTTCTTTGGGGAAGTGTCAGTGGTCACCTCTCGGTTTTCTCGCTTAGTGAAATCAATGCCGTTTTCCACTCTCGTTGCCGATGCCGAGGCAAGTGAGTGGACCCATTGAAACCGCTCGTTCCCAGTGTGATAATCTTCCCCGCGAAGGAGCCTGTTCAGTGCCCGGTTACTCATGGTTGTTCCTCTCTGTTAACCTTTTGCACGTCAGCATTATGAAGTGGACTAGCGCTAAAGGTCAGAGGAGGAGTGACCCGCTCTGCAGTGTGACAGCAGCAGCACCCTAGCCACAGGTTGATGGAAACAAGTGACAATCCGTACGACTACCGCACAAGTACCGAAATCGAAATTTGGCAACCGGCCCGTCGCGTAAAAAAAACGGATGTGCCATTCGACGTAGGCGCTTGCGAAAACGACGCTCTCAACGGACTGCTTGTAAAAGCAACCATGAGCAACGGGTGGCCGCGCTCCCGGGCGGCCATCGTGCTTTCGATGGTCAATCGTGAGTTTAGGGACCTGGTCCGTGCGGAATTTGATGCCCACATCGACAATCTTCAAAAAATGTACGAAGAGTGGCGCTCCCTGATCCAACGTGAAGATGTGATAAAACGCAGCATTCCGCGACATGGAACTATTGTTGAAGAACAAAAAGTGCGCCTTAAAGAGGCGAGCGCAGCGGTCAGAAACTCAAAAACGGGATTCATCGCCACCCTCCAAAAACTAGTGGGCGAGCAATCTAGCAACAAGTGCATAAATTACATCCAGAATGGTCACAAAAATGATCCAAACTTCTCTTGGACAATCACAAGAACCCATCTTTCAAGCATGATCCTTCGCATCTGCATGGCATGCGCCGGAAAACGCATGAAGTGTTCAAATGCTCCCGGCAGCTCAAGTTCGACTTGGATGATGGTTCACGGGCAACATCTCTACGCAAAGCAAAAGTGTTGGGACTGGATGTCAATCAAATTCAGCCCGGCAGGGGATCCCCTCGGGTGGCACGACGGCATCTACAAACCCAAAGAGATTGACGCGGCGCACGAAACAGGGTGCCTGGCACGCGCAATGCTTCGCCAAGCGGAAATATATGACAGCTCAACTCAAGGACACTTGTTCCAAACTCCCGCACCTGTCGCCCGCATCCCCACCAGCGCCGCAGCTGGTGAGCTGCATCCTTCGCATGCAGCGAATAATTCTTCCTACAACGCTCCACTCTGCCTCGAAAAGCACTTGTACATCCCCCTCAGTTCTACTCTTCAAGGACGCCTCGGCCTGAACCAAGTGCAGATTCGCCTGGCTTACGAAGACCAGCATGCCACCCTCAAACTTATGCAAGATGAGAAACGCGCCATTCAAGCCGTACGCGTTGCCAAGTTTCGAAAAGACGTCGACATGTGGTTTAAAGCGCGTGAAATGCAGGGTCTTGAGGAACTGAATGAAGTTTACGAGAAGTTTGGCCACACTCTCGATCGCCTCCTTCGGCTGCATGACCCCGCCGACCCCAAAAACGTCCACAGGATCAATGATGGAAAAAATCGATACATATCGGCACTTCAAATTCCGGTCATAAAAGATATGTGCAGGCGAATGCAACAAATTGTCCTCGACATAGTGCCAACTGGCGAAAAACTCACAGGAAAAGCAGTCAGCGTTCACGCATTGGAATGGGCAGCAAACTTTTATAGTGGCATACTAGAGGGGCCTCACGGACCATGGCGGTCACGAATAGATGGCGGCACTTATACTGTTGTGGAGAGCATCAAGGATTTACAAAACATTGCAACGGGAAAAGGGGAGAAGAGTGAAAACGAGCTGTGGGCCGCGTATACCGCAAACGGAGAAATGATAAGTCGCCACTTTCTTGCGGCGGTACACATCTTTGACTTTCTGGGCACGTCTGACTATGAAATAGACGTTAGCTGCGACACCATGCTACCCCCAAGACCTCAGTGGTACATCAAGTGCAAAGGAGGGATGACGATTTCAGGACACTTGCCTAAGCGTACACACGACGACATGAAACAGGTGCACAAGATGATCCTTTCAGCGTTTCAACACTACAAACATCTTAACATGTGTGGCGACATGCATTGTCATCGCGAGTGTCCTTCTCAGAGCACCCTAAACAAGGCGTTAAGAGGAAGTAGCGAAGAAGCCCTTGAAGCGTACGTCATGTATTACAAGGAAACGGCGAACCTTCTCAACATGTTCAACGAACTCAGGGCTGTTGCAATGTATCTTCTTGGCATCTACCCAGAAGTGCTCGTCCAGAAGCTATACGAAGAAGACGAGGCAATTGTCAAGAACGGCACCACATTTCTAGCGCGTGTAATCGCCGGAACCGAGAAAGGAAGCGGGATGTCCTCCGCACAAGAAGAGCAACGCGGCAAAAAGCGCGCGTTGGATGACAGTGGAGCATCATCTTCTCAAGATCCAAAAACAAAGTGCACGACACATCTCGGCCACCCACGTGACGACTCGGACGACGATGAGGAAGAATACGGGCAAATCGTTGCATCCTTTGCCGCGGGACTGTGAAGGGAGTCTCGCGCTATCGATACGGATACAGATCAAACAAGTAAAATAGCACATTGAGTGTCTGCATACATGGATAGAAGCAGTCGTGTGAAAGATGGGTTTACACGTAAAAGGAGATAATGGAGTAAAGGCTGTCTTAAAAGCGCGATACGGGCGGGCATTTCGCACATTCACCACACTCGGTGACATGCGAAAGGGGATCAAAAGCTTGGAAAGGGAAAATGTGGTGGTCGCGTTAGACGGCAACGTGCTAATGATGCAAGTACCAAAAGAAGCTGCATCATTTTCGGCATTTGTTGGAATCGTAACCAACGCAATCAGGTCCGCAATGGGGTCGGCACGCGTCGTCGTGGTGGTCTTTGACGAGCCCGCCATTCTCTCGCTCGCAAAAAGGGAAGAGCAGATGCGCCGTGACGCAACGCGCACGCGCACCGTACCCATTACATCTTCCGATTTCAAAGCCTACCCTACTGACGACAACTTTGGAATGGATGAGCTAAACGGGGCCCCCAACTGTCACGATATCGTGCGCTGCCGCGCCGCGCGAAGTCGCTTCTTTGATGAGGTAGGGTGTCAGGTCCTGGATCGGCTAAAGAAGACAATGCTCACCTGGGAAAGCAGCGGATTTGGTTCTTCGGCCATCGTGTTTGACGGTCTCGACCCACGTGGCGCCGGACGGCCAGCCGGTGCTATGCGCGAGCCACAGATCTACGGATCTGATGCTGAGGTTTCCGCGATGTTCGAGCATGGGCCCGAGGGCGAGGGCGACCGCAAACTGGCATTGATCGAGCAGCGCGTGCGCGAAATTGCGCTTGTGCCGGAAAGCGACCGCCCGGCCTTTCTTAAGACCCCCAAGTTACATTGTACCGTGACCATTGATACCGATTCGATCGCCATCGAGCTGCTCGAAAAGGGGCGAAGGGCCGTCGAGAACCCCCATCTCTCCTCATGCGTAAAGGGTGTGCTTTGCATGAGAGAGCGACAGAATAAGCGCGATTCCTGGGACGACGATCCCGGTGCTGTTTACTGTTGTCTCGATTACGATCTGCTGTACCAAATGCTGCAAAAAGACATGTGGGGAATGCATCGAGAACCAAGCGCGGCCGATCAGCGCCTCGCCATCGCGTTGATGGTCTCGGGGTGGGCACTGAGTGGGTGCGACTTCACATCGGTGAAAGGTCTAAACGCGAACATGATATTCGACGCCTTGCCTTCATTTGTAAAAACGGCACCCGCGTGTTTGGCGCTCATGGAAAACGCGTGGGGAGGAAGCCGAGAAGACGTCATGGCCATCGTACCAGCGTTGAAACGCCTGGTGCTCCTTTGCGCAGGCAACTACAGCGACCAACCCCGCTCTCGGAAGGCTACCGTTCAGTACCTGAGAGAGGTTGGACAAGGAATTGTAATTGAGCCACTTCTACGCGCCGCCTGGGTGGCTAGTTACTGGAGCAACAACGAGCAGAAGGGCAATCTTAGCGACTTTGGATTTTGCACGCTTACCTCCTCAGGCATTTAACCCTAACGGTCCGGATCATGGTAAGAGGTCAAAAGTGAACAGGTTCCAAAGGAATGCCCCTCTCAGAAGAGAAGCTCGTTGCTGGCACTTATGCCATTGGACCCGCTGCCGTTCTCAGCGGCGCGCTTTTCAGCATCGCGGCGAATAGAGTGTGGTTTCGAAACGTCGGGGAAACGTCGTGTCGATGGCGACGTGCTTACTCGCCAGACGGTCGAGCGTTTGGGATCTGGCTTCTTATCTACTCGACGACGTTGATTTCGTGCATTGTCCAACTCACCGGTCAAACGCCTGTTTTGGACTGGTTTCCAAATGCGCTGTGGGCCTTGAGCTGGACCATATGTGCACTCTGGACGCCATTCTTTGATGGCGAGACTCCGATGGCTCTACGCGCCGCTGCCAGTCTTCTGTTTGTTGCGGCAGGGGCGGCAACGCTGGCAACTTCCATCGAGACGGCGTGGAGGAACAGCGATAACCGATTAGCCATGATTCTACTTACCGCTCCTTTGAGCGCGCTCACCGGCTGGCTATGGGTTGCGGCCGTTTTAGGATGGGGAATTGCGAACGCCGCTTCGGATTCGCGCGCCAGTGCCGAAGCGTGCTACGTTCCCCCCAAACGAATGGACGAGTCCGAGGAAGAGTACCGTTACCGAAGGCGCGTGTTGTACCGAGAGGCTTACGCGAGGATGAAACCGGAAGTCTCAATAGTGCCGCTGCTGGTCGCGATTGCGGTTGCTACGCTTTGTGCCCTCATTCCAGACCCGCTGGTCGCTGTGCCAGTCGCGTGGGCGATAGTGAACTTGAAAGCATTTCCGTCAGTGGTTTACCTGTTAGCCTTGTGCGCATTGAGTGTTGGTGTAACGGTTGCGGTGCTTCGGTCTTATAGGTGATCCCTAACTACTGGACGTCCCTCGCTAAACGTTTCCACAGAATCCATGCTCCCTTATCCCAGACATAAGAGGTCCATGGCCAACAGTGACGCAGCACCCAACAGAAAAGATGAAGCCAGTTCAGACGAATGCAGTTCAGACGAGTCGGATACTGAGGAGAGCAGGAGGAAGCAGCTTGAACATCACCAAAAAAGGAAACGCGCAACTGGGCAGCAGCCAGCGCCCCAACCGGAGCCCGAGCCAAGGCCTACCTCGCCCTCCTTAGCAAATCATCCCCTTCCTGAGGGTAGTGCTCCGTCAATCTTTCGGCACGCCCCCGTACCGTCCCGGTCACAGTCCCGTGACGATAAAAAACGGGCACAAACAGAAAGTTCAGAACCAACACAAAGAAAAGCGGGTCGCATCAAAGCAACCAATTTGGAAACATGCACCGCTTTTGCGCCCTCCATACCCATTCCTGCCACTAGTGGTGGCATCACCGGGCCTGAAGACCCGCTCCTCGGTCCCAGAGAGAACTCCTTTCAATTAGCACTTGTCGCCATGGAGGAGAAAGTGGATCTTCTCAGCGTTCATGTGCGACGCTGCTCAGAGTATCTGGAAACAGCCATTGCACAAAATCAAAAACTCACGGACACTGTCACGCACTTGTGCAAGGAGCTCGCAAAGGCACACAATCAACCAAACTTTTGCGCGATTCCCAATTCGCCGGCGTTTGACGACCTGGCGCACCAGCCCCCGCCCATTCCGGGTCTAAACGAGAATGCCCCCCGCCCGATGCAAATGCGCGAACGCGAACAACTCGCACGGGCCATTCGACTTTGTGGAAGCGATGCAAGGTGCAAAGGGCTGATCCGCATCGCCGAGCCTGATGCCTTGCCCAAGCAAATGGTAAATATTCGCATTTCCGAGTACGAACCCAAGAAGCTTTGGAAACTTTGGCATTACGTGGTTTGTGGGAAAGAGCTAAAGGACGTGTTAACCGCTGAGGAACGCGCCGCTTCCGACCCCAAGCGTTTCTTTAACTCGAGATCAGGATCAGAAGATGCACAGCGTCCGCTCCTGGGCGAGACCGAACAAAACGAACGATACCTCGAGACGCATCTCACGGCCTTAAGGCTTCAACAGGAGCAAAACGCAAGAGACGCGTGCGCGCGCGGCTAAGTTTCCAAATGCGTCGACCGCGGAGTCAATTACTGAGGCGTAAACGGGGGGTGTGAAAGGACAAGGCGAAAGGAAAGGGCAAAGGAAGAAAGGAGAGAAGGGGGACATGTGATTTAGCCGGCCACTTATTGATCCGAACCGTGCGTGCGTGTCGCTAGCCCACTCTACCATTGTATACCGTGTCTCTTAATCCAGTTATAAGAGTGTCAAAGAAGACCTCAAGGAAAGCAACTTCAGGACACCACTTGGCCGAAGCCACTCCCTGCACTCACAGCAGCACCCATCGCTTGAGTTTCAAACCCGAGCACTCCTCAATATGGGTGATATTCAGCTAATGGATATAGAGATAGATAATGACGATGTAACTGATTTTGAAAGTGACGACGAGAATGCCTCGGAGTTCGATCAACCCAACGAATCCGAGGAATCGGAGCAGTCGGAGGAGTCGCCACAGCCTCTCGACGTCAATTATATAATTACACACGAGGGAATCGTGCAAGTCCCCCACACGCTCATTGAGCGTGACAAGGGATACCCAATAAGCATCAGTGCGCAGGCCTGGAGAGAACACCAAAAAAGCCACGTTCGAGTCTGCGCCTCACTTTTTACCGCCAACAAGATAATTGATTCAAAGTCAATTGTCTGTCTAACCCAATTAAATTCGCAAGGGGAGTGCACGCGCTGTCTTTGGTTTGTGCGTTTTTCTGTGGAGGGCGGAAGCGACAAATTCGAACGACCGTTTGGGGAGAATTTCCTCTGGCAGCTTGGCTATCCCACGTGCGTGAAGTATCGCAACAACATGAAGGCACTGTATAAACTACGCAACACGCCACTGGACGAGCAGTCGCGCCTTTGTTACGAACTGACCCCCTCGAATGCCTCATTTGAGCCGAAAGAATGGCCCGAATGTAAGAAAATTACGACACTGTCGTGCTATTACGACCGTTGCTTTGCCATGTCACTTCGGCCTAGCAGGCTGCCCTACATTGGCATTGGCGAGAACCAGTTCACGCAGCTACGAAACTTTTCTCGACCCCCAGAGTTTCTTGACACGCTTGGCGTCACTTCAATGCCATTTTGCAACTTGCCTGATGACATCACTGGTTTAATCATTGGCGACATGGCTATGCATCTTGCCAGCAGCCCCTACGGAACAGACGCAAAAGCATTCCTTCTCATGCGCGAGGTGAGCAAGTCGTGGAAAAGAGCTGCGGACGATGGAGCAGGGCGTTTCCTAAAAGGCATCTTGAAGAAGATTAGTCTAGGACACCAAACGACACACATTGCCGACATCAATAACGCACGTGATGCAGTACTGCACTCCGGCCTGGTCCTCTACCCTGTGCTGTGCGACCACGCGAATGCCGGAATACTAAACTGGATGCGCCTGCGATCTGGAAAGTGTCCCCTTGAGTTGCCCCCGGACGAGATTCTGGCTCGCGTTCGGGCCCTAAAGAAGAGGATTCGCGAGGATGAAAATGACCACTCGCGTTATCCCGTTGCTTTGCGAGTTCAACGCGCGAAGAGTGACAACGGGCCTCCCTGTGTCTGCGTGATCGAGGATTGAGCAAGTGTTACGTAAAGTGCCCGCTATAGACGCAGCACGTCTTGTTTTTTTTTTGAACACACGCAACAACCATCAAAGAAGTTCTTTACATATGTCTGTTCGTAAAGAGCACTCCGAAGAGCTGACTGTAAAACAAAGACTGACACTGTTTCATAAAACATCCCTCACAGCGGAACAGGCACTTAGTTTGCCCGAGGAAGATATTACCATAGACACGTTTTTGAAGAATGGCGTAAAGGCGGTCAACATTACTGCGGCCGGAATCCGGTTTGTGCAGCTCAAAAAATTAGGGGCGAATGATCCTTCCCAGCTTAGACGCATGGGGTTCGATGCGTTACACCTTGTGGATCCGGTGCTCTGTGGCGAGGCGAGTGCTGCCTTTGGCGCGAAAGCAATCATCGAGGCCTTTTTGGTGACCCCCCAAGACGCGGTAGCATTGGCCGGAAGTGAAGCCGTTACGCTTCTCAATTTGAGCATGAACCAGCTGCTGGAAGCGTGTGCAGGGTCGCCGACAGAAGCCGCGGCGGTTTTGCAACAATCAACCTCAAACAATGCGCTCGAGGGCGTTGAGGCAAAGGTACTGCTCGACACGGGCCTCCGAGCTCCCCAGTTGAAGCAGGTCGGCCTAAATTTAGTATCTGTGTCGCAGCTTGTCAATGTAAACCGCGCATCGATCATAAAACTTGGATTCTTACTCTAAATTGGTCTCGTGACTCGCTAGCCGACAATTCTCGTAAACACGCGTGTTGCTTAGAATAGAGGGTGCAGCATCTGGTCGCTCTATCCTATCACACGAGTAACCAATCCGCAGCACCCTGTGTCGACCCAGATCGGCCACTTACAATGATCCAAAACTTAAACGGTGCCCAAGATCGCAATGCGGTGTCCACTCTGACACAGTTTTCCAGTGGAATTAACACCACCCCGCGGCTCGATTTGGACAGCAAGATTGCCATGCTGTGTTCTTACTACGTAGACCAGAAGCCGGAGCACCGAGCCAAACTTCTGGTGCAACATCCAAAAGCAAAAGGAGTGGACGTTTGCTTCAAGCCCGGCAAAGTGCTTGCCGATTTAATAGACTTTTTCCTTCCCGCGTCCGGTCCACAGAAAAGTCTAAACGACAATCAAAAGGCGTTGCTAGCCCCATTGAAATGGTTTCAACCTTGGTTGCACGGCATCGCCGCCGCGCGTAACGCCGGCCCGGACGGGGAGGAACCTGACCTTTCCGAAAAGGTACGTCTTTTGTGTAAGGCGTACGCCACAGGTCCGAGACCCAAGACAAATGAAACCAAAACTGTCACTCGCGACAATGGGCGGGAATACGTGCTTCACGGCAATCGTTTACTTCAGAAGATTGCACCAAATTGGTTTGGCAATCCCACAAAGCACTGCGTTATCGATACGGAGCACAAGCAAGCCATTGAAAAACTGCCATGGGCAGATGCGTGGCTTGCCGTCGGTCGCCAGCGCCGAGACGTCGCGCGTCTTGGAAAGATTTTTACGAAACAGAAAAAAATCGACCTCCTAGTGCAACACTACACTACAAAACCACTGGACGGGGGCCCCGCCGAAAAGCCCTCTTGGAACGACATCCTTCCACAAAAGGTGCCAGGAGGTGGTCGATGGGACTTTCGCCCCGCCACATTTATTGATGATCTGGTTGGAAACTGGTTTACCGACGACAAACCGGGCGTCGTTTTAAGCAGTGACCAAAAAGCGCAACTCGAATCGCTTCCGTGGGTGCATTCGTGGATTGAAAATGTGAGAGCGGCACGATTGCGAAAGCAAGAAAACAACGCGCGCAAGCGTAAGCGACCGGAGGAAGAAGACTCGGGATCAGAGGAAGAAAGTGGAAGCTCGCAGCAGTCCCTCGCAGAGTAGATCTAGTAGATCGAGTGAAACCGGGCGTGTCACGAATAGTGTTTTTGTACTTTTAATCTCAACAAATCGTCAATCCAGCATTTCCCAACACGCAGTTGCATACGCAGCGCGCAGAAGCTGTACGCAATATGCGTCCTTTCCTGTCAACGTTTCCATTACTGGCGCGCGCGAACCACCGGGAAGATACTCTGTGCGCACAGTGCGGTTGAATTTCAACAAGAACCCGTTTGAGAGGTCGTCGATGTCGTGTACACGAACCATCGCCATGTCATTTTGGGTGTTGGACACATTTTCATAGAATCTTGGCGCGATTAGCATGCGCATACCCTCGCCGGCAGGGTCGTACAAAAATGCCGCCGGAAGAGACAGTCCAATTTCCACTGACAGCACACAGTCCGTTGCATGGTACGCGGCACATCGAACGGCTCTGTCGATGGCGCGTTGAGACGTTGTACTAGCTAGTCGTGAAAGCGAAAAGTGTGAGCACATTTGCGAAGAGAATGTCTCGTTTCCAGCCCACCATGCACACGGGGGGGGAAGCGGTGTCCCTTCGCTCTGCCAAACTGTTTCTTCGTCGGATGGCCAAGGTTCGAAAAGGACGTCGTCTCGCGTTGCCGAGCGGGTCGGAAGTGGCGGAGGGGGCCCCCCTGCGCCAGAGAAAAATGCGGTGGAAAATATGGCAAGCGCGCCTCCAGTGCCAATAGCTGAGTTAATGTCGGGCATAACAATTTACAGTTATTGTTTTTCTACCCGAGACACTGTCATAGAATTGAATCTTCTCAAAATGAATAGCGGGGACTAAGAATGGGGAACACGTGACCCCCCCAAAGACATGGTAAGTACGGGATTTGCCATGAGATCATCTCCATGTGAGACGGCATGATTTAGGTGCGTTAACGTGTCTGATGTGGAGAGCATCATTCCGCGTGTCATGTTTACAAATTCAGCTGTGTGTGGAGCAAGTGATGCCTGGATGTCGGACACTCCTTGATTGACTCGGATAATCGTGAATCCTATAGCAAGAAACACAAAGCATGCCAGTGCGATGCTCACCAACAACGCGTAGGAGGTCAGCCGATTGCGTTTTTCGTTGGACTCTATATACATTGGCAATGTAACATCCCCTTCTTCGAGGAGCCTTCTCGCTTCGCTGTTGCTGTCAATGTTGTTTTTGTTACATCGCCCAGATCTGGAGAGTTGGCCCCTGTCGGAGCTCATACTCGGAGAGCCTCCCAGGGCTCTTTGCCGCATCCATTGCAAAAAGGGTATGCTGGTGGCCTCACCAAAAGGGGCTCGCCGGGAACCCGCAGCGGCCGGCCATGCGTCTATCGGAGGTGGATACGGAACAATTTCAAACTGCATACGCCTGAAGGGTGTCGCTCTTCTCAAAGACTTAAGACTGATGTTCCCTGTCCCGTACTCGCGCTAAAGTTGTCATATTTCATCTGCACAAAGCAAAGTGCTCAGACAGCGAATGTCCATTCGTCAAGCAGAGAGGTCACTCGCATCACTTTGGGCCTCTGCGATGGACGAACTGCCTTTGCCGACGCACATGACACACTGTCGCAAATCGCCAGTCTCCGGTTCGCGAGATGTTGAGAATGGTAGATGTGGCGGAATAGGAACGCCGCCTCGATTAGGCGGGCCAGGATGGCTTGTCAAAGTAATCGCAGCATTCCTCTGCTGTTCGTTTTGTTTGTGCATCCTGCTAGCAGTGGTTACGGCAACAAGCACGCCCGCATTCTCACAGCTGCGCAATGTGTTTGTGAGTAACACGGGTCCGAATCCTGGCGACAAAAAAAGCACCAGCGAAGCGGTTCGCCGGAGAATCGACCAAATGCCACTCCCGTCAGTTCTGAAACGGATGACTTTAATCACGCGTGCAGAGGCACCCGAACACGGGCCCGATTTACACAGCGTGGCACAAGCTTTTCCACATTGGTGCGAAGGTGACTGTTGGGAGGACGAATTCATTTGGAAACCCGAGGAAGTGCAAAAGGATCTGATCCTGGCAGTTGCGGCACTGGTGAACCGCCTGGACTCTTCCGGAAATCGCCGTTCCGTGATGGAACTGGGTGCCGAAAACTATCCAAATGGCGGAGATTCCGATTTATAATATTTTTTTGTGACTGTAATCCTCTCGCTATAGACCGCGCGGCTCGCGCCATAAGTATCAGAAAAAAACAACAACCGCGCAAGGTCGACAGTAATGGGAAAAGCAACGCGGAAATCCGCCCTAGAACTACAGACCGCCTCCAAGACGATTGGAGATGCGATGAAGAAAACATGGCGCCTCGCGCCAAAGGCGCCCATGTTCACTCGTAAAACTGTGAGCGGGACCGGGAAGCGCAAGGTCACGCGTACCAATCGCCTTATCGGGAGCCACACCTTCAAAATCCTTGCTTCTGGTGCCGCACAATACACTGCTCGCGTACTCGCCCACGAGGCGAATGCGTTGCGCATTAGCATCGGAAGCGAGTCCAAACGCTGCCCGTGGCTGCCTGCATTTTCTCGCGGGGCAATCTCGATGATGCAGGGCTTTGTCTGTGCCTATGCGCAAGAAGGAACCCGCAACGCGGTGAATATGAAAAAGGCACTCGGCCGTTACGTCAAGGACTCCAAAACTGGAAAAGACAAGTTTGTTGGGCAGAAGCGACTGAACGGAAAGCTCATGAAGATGGGATACGATGTGGCAGACGAGTCAATCTTTGGCTCGTGTGCTATGGTTCCGAGGCACATAATGATTTGCCGGTCGGAAAAGAAGGCGCCAGGAAAAAAGAATGAGGATGGATCCAACGAAGACAAAGATTACGTTCCACCTGTCCAGGCCGAGGCCGACGACAATGCCGAAACCAACAATGATAAGTAGGCCGAGCTGCCACTTGTGAGGGCACCCTCTTCTCGCTAGCACAAACCCTAGAGACTAGTGTGTGGGTTTCGTGTATCCCTTTGTAATAACAATGTCTGACAACGAAGAAGAGGCGTCACAGGCTCCCCCAAGTGAGGCAAGTTCTGCACCCCCGAATCCCCAGGGACAGCAAATTCCAGCAGACCGTCTTCGTCAGCACCCTGTGTGGGAAGCAGCCGCCGGACGGGGGCCCCGAAATGAATGGAACGGCGGCAGTGGCAACAGCGGACCAGGACGCGGACCAGTATCGGCGGGGGGTCGCGGACGCGGAAAGGGAAGTGGCAGTGGTGGTGGTGGTAGCCACCAACCAGAAGACGCAGAATCACAAAAACCGCGCTACGAGCGGATATCCCTTTCGGCACTGGAAGCTGAACAGTATTGCGATGCAGACGGCGCAGACAGCCGCATCGATTCGGACGATGACGAGTGGGCAGAAGATCGCGTGCGCCCCGATCGTGCGCCCAGTGAACGTGGACGTGGCGGCGATCTTTCGGAAGGAGAGAACGATGATGAGGATGGTTCCGACGATGACGAGCGACCTAGTCGACGCGACCGGCTCAACGGTTTGATGGGAGCGGCAGCCTTTGGGGGAGCGGCTTGTGGGCGGTCCGGCGCCCACTCCGACGCCCACTCGCAGGCATCTGAGAGTTCCTCAAAGCGTCGTCGCGACGCCAGTAAAGACGCCTTTCCTGTGCGCGGGGTCCCGTGTGTGGGATGCGCTCTTCCCAATCGCATCGGTCCAGTGAACCGCTTCATTCAACTCAACATCTCCAACATGACAGAAGACGCGCTGTGGAAAATGGCCGCGTTAACCTACAAGCGCGAAGTCGCACAACCCGCCGAACGCGAGGGGGCGGTGGTTCCAAGGTGGGGCTGGAAAGACATTCGTTCCCACTACGAGATACACTGCACTGGAAATTTTATCGCCCGACACACGATGGTGCGCACAATGCAAAACATCCGCGGAAAGCTGTCCTCGCATCTTGTGCGCGTAGATGGTGGCGACGAGGAGATAGACCGCCAAACTGCAGACTTGATTCTTAAGACGATGGCGCAGGAATCTAAGGAAAGGGTCATCCTTGATCAGAGCATGAGCGCGAAGCGCGCTCGGACAGGGCGGGAGTCTTCCGGCAACAAGTAATGCAGATCAATACCCCATAAGCAGTGGTTATGCGACGTTTCTTGAATTTGTGTCGAGATAACAGGCTGCACACCCTGGCCTGGTTAGAGGGAAGTCGATAGACGCGATGAGCATGCGCCCGGCGAGCGTGCGCCTCGCTTCCGCGCCTGGTCCCCCGCCGCCGCGCTGGCCCACGCTCGACGGGCGGCGCGCAAACGACAGCACCGACGAGATGATCCGGAGCCTGGTGAAAGACGTGAATGAGCTGAAGAGGGAACTTAACCGCGCACGTGACGAGATCACGCTCTTGAACGAGCTGCGCGCGCGCGATCACTCCGCGAGGGAGGCCGCGTTCACGGGACGGTTTGTGGCTATGGAAGGCGAGTTCAAAGACAAGAAGGAATCGATCTACGACGTAAAAGTCGGCTTCGTCGACGATCTCGTGAGGCCCGGCATGCTCGCCGCCGACGATCGTGGCCGCAACGCGAAGTGGTTGGCCACGGTGCGCTTCACAAAACCTCGTCTTTTTCAGCGAGTCAACTACGACGGCAATTTTGTCTCCGGAAGCCGGGACTTTGAGCAGCCTGGCCAGTACGAGCAGGACGAGTACGAGATCAAATGCGCGGCGCGCCGCTACATGCTCGAGCACACAGGTTGGCAGCCGATGTTTCCCACTGGCAAGGAGCCGGACTCTGTGGCGCCTTATTCGCTCTTTTAGGTCGAGTGTGCGGGCGCAGCAGCGAAGCAAAACATTCACGGTTAGGGTTAGAAGTGAGACACGCGTTAGCTAAATTGTGAGTGTTATTATTATCCAACACTTATCTCGCTATCGGACTCGGCGTCTTAAATCCTTCAAATAAGCAGATAACGAGCAGCAGTTCAAGATGGGCGCCTCCAAGTCGTCATCTAAGAAGAAGAAGCGTTCCGAACCGGAAGAGGACGGAGCGATGGAAAATGATGCTGTGGAGGAGCCAACAGCAGAAGAGAAGGAGGCTCAGGAGCAGGCCAAAGAGAAACGCAAGGCAAAAAAGCAAAAGAAGAAGCAACAGGACGAAGACAACGAAAAGGAAAACGACGAGGAAGAGGCCGAGGAAACTGGACCGCAAAACGAAGGCGAAGACGATCCGGAGAAGCGGAGCGCGAGGTTGAAAGTCATGCGGGAGCACAAGAAAGTGTCGGGATACCGCACCAAGGCCCGAGAGTGTGGATTCGATCGTAAGGCGGGACTTCTGTCCGCTTCGGGAGTCGACTCCTTTGCATCGTGCCTCTCGCTGGCAGATGCCAAACGCCTGATGCGCTTTGTGCCTGAAGTGCTCAACAAGTGCTCCTACGACAAGGACGAGTGCGCTGAGCGCATGGAACTCAGTTACGAATCCGTGCCCGCCTCGGCGGCACGCGAAACGCAAGCCCGCTGCGAAGCCATGCTTCGGCACATTTCCAATGAGGCCGTGATGCATGCGGTCAGCACCGGCAAGATGCGCATTGAAGCAGATACCATACACGCCATCATCCGCAAGTACGCTCATGGCATGACTTTTTCGGCAATCCTCCCACCGAAGGGCTTGCTCCGTCACGCACAAGACGCGGGTGTTCTCTCGTCGTTAACGCAGGACGTGGAGGCCAAGCAGGTCGATGACGCTGAAAACAAGGCTTTGTTGGCCGCCGCCAAAAAGCTCGAAAAGAAAGAGGTCGACCGCAAGGCACACAAGAAGGAGGAAAAGAATAAGCGGGACAAGGAGAAGGAAAAGGAGAAGTCTGGTCTCGGCACCGCTGCAGTCACCGCCTTGTAGCTACCAAACGCAGACAGGTGTGTGCGACAATATCCTATGAAGGATGACTGAAACAGTAAAGGGTACGAAGTAGCAGAGTGTCATGCAGTTCCGTAACGAGGAGATAGCCACATTGCTTAAATCGAGTAATGATTTGATACCTGGAGAGTACCCACTTGACGAGTCGGGACTCCCGATCACGTGTGATGTGGCCTATGCCATTTTTTTGGAGCCTCGTGCCGAGGCCGATCCTCGGTGGACTGCTTCGGAACATTGCATCAACACGGCAGTGCGACTGTTCCAACCCACACCTGCACTTGCGCACTGCGAATTGCTTGTGCCACCCATCCCCTCTGACGAAGGCGAAAGGACCCAATTTGCCACGTACCAAGGGAAAACTAGTGGGTGGCAGACAGACCGCGAAGACGGGTATCACTTTTACCTTGTTGAGAATGGCAATCGTTGGAGAGCCGTACCAATATTTGGTTCCAACGCTGCGGCGAGGATAAGAAACGAGGCCGACATGGAAATCGGTGTGGAGTACAGCCTGGCCAGATACCTCACGAGCGTTCGATTTGGGAGATGGTTTTCGGGTTGGTTGAGCGATGCGCGAAGAGCTCCTGGACACTGCGCCACACTCGCGGCTCGCGTCATTAGGAATGCACTGAGCGGTTCTTATTCCATGAAAAGAAATGCGGCATGGTACGCACCCACAACGCTCTATTCCGAGCTGTGCGAACAGGCCGAGTACCACGGACGAGGTGTCGGGGCAACCGCGTACGCCGGAATGAGTGAGCAAACTGCCCACGCAACCGAGCAGTTGCTAAGAGGACCTATGACAACCGACACAGTGAGCTCACTCGGAGATCAGGCATGCATGGAAGCTGCGCGATCTCTGACCATGCGTGCGTGCAACGCACTCATCGGGGGGGATGACATGTCTATTCGTCTCACCCAGCAACAACTCGCGACTGCGCTTTTGCGGTGGGTGTTGCTTCGGGAAAAGACTGACTCGGTGACTGGGTCAAAGGAGAGGGAAATGGTAGGGGTGGTGCAATCGGCACAAGCAGCGGAGTCTGTGTAATGCCTGTTGGCATAGTGCGTTATAAAGATATTTTTAGTGTAATCAATGCGCTATCACTAGTTCGGTAACGCGCATTTTTTTCGTACCACACGACCCAACTAATGGCACACACAGTCATTCTGAAACAACTCTCCGCCGCAAATTGGGAGTTTGAGTACGACACGTGCTGTTACGCGTTAGGAGACATGAGAGGCTTTCAGTTGGCGATTGAGGACCATCCCGCAGGCAAAAACAACAAAAACAGAGGATCAAAAAAGACGCTCGTTGCAATCTTTTTGGCCGAGCCAGACCGCGAACTTATCGCGGCGATACGGTGGAGGGTACACACGCGTATGGGGTAGCAGCAATAGCGGATGGCCTAACCGCGGCCCAAGTAGTGGAAGTTTAAGATGTGGCGTTAACGATGAGTGAACGCAGCGCGTTGATGAGCGGCTTCACATTTACACCCCCGTCCCCGGCATGAGGCGGCGCGCCGCAATCGTAGAGCGTGCACGCATCTCAGGGAAGCGCGTTATGATTTCGCGCTGTGTGTCATTCCAAAGGGAGAACTTGAAGGCTGCATACGTCTCCTTGGATTGGCCAATGGGAATTGACTGAATGTAGTCGTTGTAGATGAGCTTTGCGTTGGCATCGTCAAACACCTTGTCCATTATGGCGTCATAATTTTTGGGAGACACCTTTTCGATGAGCCCACAGCGAGCGAGCACGTTAATCTCATTGTTTGGGCGCAGCAAGAGCGAAACGAGTAGCTCGCACGGCGCCTCGGGGTTTGGGTTTCCGCTGACACTTCCCATGGAGAACATGTCTTGGCCATAGCTTGTCGCATTCCAGTTGATGCAAACGATGTCATCAGGGGCGACACCCAAGTTGCCCAAGACGAGGTCTTGATACTTGTGCTTTACCTGTTGATCGAATAGTTTGTAGCGACGGCTCACCTCTTCGGCGCCGTTTGGGTGCTTGGACGCTATGTCGTAAAGGCGTCGAATTTGCTGCGCTTGCTCGATTGTTTGATTGTCGACAGCTTCCGTATCGCTTCTCTTGCGAACACCAAAAACAGACAAAAGTCGTTTGTGAGAGTCGCAAAGAGATTTGTAGGTATCGCGCTCGTCTCGCAGACGCTCCAAATCTTCTTCAAGATCGTGAATCCTGCGTGCATCGCATTCAGCGTTGTTACGTCCCTGACTGGTCGCTTGCGCCTTTCCTGAGCCTCGCTTCGTCACTGCCGCGCGTGCGGCTGGGGCGCTGGAAGAGGTGGATCCGGCGGCTCCGCCGCCGGCGAGTCCGGAAAGGGCGTCGGCGGCGGAGTAGTGTTCGCGCTTGACTTGGATGTCTGGTTGGGCCATAGACCGGGTGCTGCGCGGCTGGCGAGGTGCAGCTGGGAGTTGATAGCGCGCTCTGGTTGCTGTGAAGTTGGGCTTGGGGATAGGGTTAGGGTTAAGCTGTATATAATTAGAAAGTTCATATACATATATGTAAGTTTACATCCAGAAAGGGGCTGTTAAGGGTAATTCTGCAATCAGCGATCTCCTCACTACCTACCCTGGACGAGATTTTGTCTACCCTCGTACACCCTACCCTGGCATAGGCCTTTAGGTTCAAGAACTTCCACCGAATAGGCCGCGTTTAGGCTTTTTTTCAAACTCGCTGGGGCACTCCGTTTAAGCCGCAAGGGGGCGCACATTGTTAGAATCAACACAAACGCGTGTCCTAAAAAACTTCCACTTAGTAGGCCAGGAGTAGGCCGTGAATAGGCTCAGTTGTCTCGGGTCGCGACAGGACTATTACAACGAGAAATTGTTTCTCGGGACGCATTTTTGCTTCCTTAAGCACCAACAATAAGCTAGTAAACCATCATACCTAGTAGAGAAAGCATGGCCGGAACAAAGGGTCCGGCTCTCCAAGGAGATTCTGAACCCCTTATAATCGACCCGCGCGTCTTGGAAAAAGGCAAATCGGCTCCTTGCGTAAAGGCGGAGGTGAAACTAGGTCCGGTGTACCTGGCGCTGGCACTTTTAAGCGTTGTGGCCTCGGTTGCCACGGTGATAGTCGTCGTTGCAAATTCATCTTCAAGTTCCGACTCGCCGGCCGCATCGCCCCCACCGACATGGCTACCACCCGCTTCTCCAGGAGAAGAATGGGCAGAGGTCATCAAATACACAATTGTTGTGGCTGGCGACGTTACAAGCTTCAACATAACCCTTTACATCAACGGCGTGGCAAACATGCTGTCGTTGCCGACGGAGAGTATCGATGTAGTTGTGAGCCCAGGAAGCGTTATTGTTGAAACGTACATAAATGAGCCATCGTACACAGCACGCCAATCGATTCTGAACAAGCTCTTGACTACAAGCAAAGAGCAGCTATCGGAAGCTGTGGGGGTCACAGTCGAAGGTGTCGAGGAGCCAAAAGTCACAACACGCCCGTGGAGCGCCTTCCAATCGCCGGTCGCACCGCCACCACCCTCGCCACCTCCTTTCTTGCCGTTGCCACTGCCCTCACCGCCTCCTCCTTCGCCGCCCTCACCCAACCCCTCGTCACCGCCA
>Ga0208277_1000050_pt1 | contig 63090 bp, 54 predicted proteins | sample ETNtaG_5_FD_185782 | JGI IMG/M metagenome (GOLD analysis project Ga0208277, IMG submission 185782) | Marine microbial and viral communities from oxygen minimum zone, Eastern Pacific Ocean - ETNP201406SV205 (SPAdes) (version 2) | ecosystem: Environmental > Aquatic > Marine > Oceanic ...
ACTTGGCTGGACCGCAATGTCGATTATGATGCTTGCAATGTTCAATGGAATCATGACCTCAATAGCACTTGAGACCTTCATCTTAATCAAACAGATGGGAGGAATTAGAGAAGCATTCAGAGTAGCGATTGGGATGTCTCTTATTTCGATGATAGCAATGGAATCTTCGATGAATGCTACAGATATTCTAATTATGGGAGAACCTTCATTGACATGGTGGGTAATTCCGATTATGTTGTTCGTAGGGTTCATTACTCCATGGCCATACAACTATTGGCGTCTAAAGAAATACGGCTTAGCATGTCATTGAAGCGGTGAGAATGTGATTGATTGGAGTGAATTAGCGGACGAAATTACCGCTTGGATAGCAGATTATGCCGAAAGTAATGGCATATCCACTCTAGTCATTGGAGTTTCTGGTGGCATCGATTCTGCCGTAACCTCAACTTTATGCGCCAAAACTGGAATGAGAACTCTTGTCTTCAATTTGCCTATTCGCCAAGCAAATTCTCAGTACGATCTTTCCAACAAGCATATAGAATTTTTACAGCAGAATTGGAATAATGTGGGTAGCCATGAAATCGATCTTTCAGAAGTATTAACCGCCTTTGAAAATACGGTCGGTGAGTATAACTCCAATCTCACTTTGGCAAATTTTAGAGCCAGATTGAGAATGGCTACCTTGTACAATTTTGCTGGGTTGAAGGAAATCAATGGTATAGTCGTCGGTACAGGTAACAAAGTGGAAGACTTCGGAGTCGGCTTCTTCACTAAGTACGGCGATGGTGGAGTCGATATCTCTCCAATCGCCGATTTGTACAAGTCAGAGGTCTATGCGTTAGCAGAGACACTAGGGATAATTCAGGAGATTCAAGATGCTGCCCCTACTGACGGACTTTGGATTGATGGCAGGACGGATGAGGACCAATTGGGTGCCACATACGCAGAACTTGAATGGGCAATGAAAGAGATCGAGAACCCCTCTGGCCGAGAGCACTCGGCTAGGGAAGAAGAAGTTCTAGAGAGGTATCTAGAGCTCAACAAAGCTAATTCACACAAGATGAATCCAATACCAATTTTCGAGATGAAGAATCGTCAATGAGTGATCCTGATGTCAATGCAACTCTGTGGAGCCGACGAGGTTCGAGATGCTATTGGAAACGGACACCTGATAACATTGATTTTAGTAAAAAGAGATCATGGTAAAAGGGCAGTCGATGAAATCATTTTTCTGGCACAAAAATCTGAAATTCGTGTGATTGAAGGCTCAGAAAATGATTTGTGGAGAATGGCAAGGAACAATTCTGACGGGGCTCCGGATATTCTGGCTTTAGTAGGGAGGAATCCATCTGCCACCTTCGAAGAAGTTCTCCAATCTGGCGGTCTAATTTGGATGCTTGATGGGGCAAAATACCCTGTCAACATTGGTTTTTGTATACGAACTGCCGAAGTCTCTGGGGCAGATGCTGTAGTCATTGATGGTCAATTGAATAACCAAGAGAGAAGTGCAGCAAAACGTGCCTCAATGAAAGCACATAGATTCATTCCAGTCTTCTGGCGCAACGCGATTGAATCAATACAGTCCGCTAAACAGGCAGGATTCAGAATAATCGCTGTTGAAGATATTGGGGAAAAGACACCTTGGGAAGTAGACTTGACTGGTAATGTGATTCTAATTGTAGGAGGTGAAAGAGAAGGTATCAGCGATGAAGTATTATCTTTAGTTGATGAGGTTATCAGAATTCCAATGACTGGATTTGTACCGTCTTTCAATCTACAAGCACCGCTGTCTTCGGTCGCAATTGAATCACAAAGGCAACGCTCTGAATAATCTCTTATTCACGAATGTGAACTTGGATTGATAACGATTTGAAAACTCGCCACTATAGTAAAAATCGTGGCTGCAACTAAGGCGATTGTCGCACCTGAACCACTTTCTAATTCAGCAGAGATATATATTCCAAGGATCACAGAAGTCAATCCAAAAATTTGCGTCCAAATCATACACGAACGAAAGCTTCTACCGACGAATTGTGCAGTCGCTGCTGGAGTGACCAATAGTGCTGTTACGAGTAATGCTCCCACAATTTGAACCATACTAACAACTACCGCCGCAGTTAGAATACTGAATATTAGACCAACATCTCGGACGGGTAAGCCTTGAACTCTAGCGGCCAAAGGGTCGATTGTAGATGCCAACAATACCGGGTGAATGAAAAATAATGTTGCGAATACAGCTAACGAAACCACCACAATGAGGCTAAGGCTGAAAGGAGTGATTAGGTTCAAACTACCCCAAAGATATCCATGCACATCAGAAGTTATACCTCCGCCCCAGACTTTGAGAACCAATATGCCAAACGCCAACATCCCAGTCAGGAAAATAGCGATTGCTGCATCACCTGTAAGTAACTCTCTTGATTGTAATTCGTAAATTAGAATTGAAGCAATTGTGCTGAAGAATAATGCCCAAAGTAGTGTATAGGATGATCCGACAACAAGTGCTACTGCAATTCCACCAAAAGACACGTGAGCCAATCCATCTCCAATCAAAGATAGATTTCGAATCAATAGGAATGAGCCCATTAGTCCCGCGATTATAGTAACCAAGATAGAAGCAATCAGGGCTCTTTGAAAAAGTTCTACTTCGAAATATCCCGGAAAGACATCTCCTGGTACAATTGGTGCGATAAATTCCAAGAATGGAGAAACCACCCTTAGTAAGGTATCTCCAATGACCTCAAAAGAAAGAGTCTCCGACATCATAAATCCCCCTGATATGTTCTAGTGTTGGTGTCCGTGTGAATCATCATGAACTGGTTTTATGCCCCTTAATTCAGCAAGTTCGGTCAATTTCGGGAATTTACTTGTTTCACCATCAAATTTTATTGACCCCTCAAGGTAAATCATCCTATGAGCGGTCTGGCGTATGGCTGCGAGATCATGGGATACCATTAGTATGGTTTTTTCGGATTCATGGCATAGTGCATCCAATAATTTCAGTAATGAACTTCTAGCCTCTCTATCAATTCCTACTAGCGGCTCATCTAGGATGATAAAATCTGCTTGGGAAGCCAAGGCTCTAGCAATAACTGCTCTTTGCCTTTGACCTCCTGACAATCTACCGATATCTGTGTTTGCGACATCTTTTAGATCAACCATTTCAATCGCTTTATTTACAATCTCATCATTACTTCGCAAAGAAAACATATTCCGGCTGGAAATCGTACCTAATTTCACTAGTTCTCTTACGGTTAATCGCAAATTACGGGGCAAATTAGAAGCGGCTTGTGACACCCAAGATACTCTCCCATCATTGCTCTTACACATAGGCTCGCAGCCGTATATTCGAATTATACCAGAGTTTGGCTTAAGGATTCCAAGTATAGAAAGAAGAAGAGTTGTCTTTCCACTTCCGTTTGGCCCCACAATACCTACAAATTCGCCCCTTCTAATTTTCAGATCAATATCTGAAATAATTAAGTTACCCGAGCGAACCACTGAAAGCCCCTCGACATCGAGAATGGATTCGCCAATATCCAATTCTTTAGAGGAAGTAACCTGCAAACTAAACACCTCTAGAATAGGTAAGGATGAATGAAACCCATCCCCCTTTGTTTATCAAAGGGTCCTTGTTTGCATGTAGCTTCTCATCATTTTGAATACGAGAGAGGAAAACACTATTCCTACGAAAAAGAGAGGAATATAGTCTATGTAATTCATTTTCGCCCCCCCTGATAAATCAAATTAATGAACTAACTCAACAGCCCATTCCTGCCTTCAAGCTCTCCAGATTCTTTTCCATGAGGCTGAGGTAGTTGTCCTCTGAATCCATTGGTGGAAGTTCCATAGTGTACAGAGTCTGAATTTCGATACCATCCGGCATTGTGCCCGTTTTTGTCTGTTCTACAATTCCGGATACAGCATTAGGGCTGGTAAATTCTTCGACGAACAATACCGTTATTCCCCCTTCTTCAATTTCCTCAAGAACCTCAGAAATATCAGCAGCTGAAGGTTCACCTTCTGGGTCTATTCCATGTATAGTCACGAAGCGTATATCATAGAGTGTTCCGATGTAAGAATAGGCATTGTGATTGGCAACAACAGTCCTTTCCTCGCATTCGTCACTGATGGCATTGTACTTCATGTGCAGGCTATCTAATTCTACTTTGAATGCCTCAGCATTCTCGTTGAATGTATCTTCATGCTCAGGGTACTGTTGGTTTAGGACTTCGAGTACCAGGTCAACTTGAGCCTTGAATGCAAGTGGGGATAGCCAGCTGTGTGGATCAAACTCAATCTCCTCATCCGAGTGGTCATCGTGATCATCTTCCTCATCTGAGTGGTCATCTTCCTCATCTGAGTGTTCATCACCGTGATCATCGTGATCATCATGGCCATGGTCGTGATCATCATTCATTAGAACGAATAGCTCCACATCCATTGAAAGAGCGAATCCATATTCACCCTCTTCTTCTATGTGAATGACTACGTATCCAACTTCGTGATGTCCCTCCTCATGTGAATGGTCATCATCATCGGGTCCGCTGTCTGCTGCAACCCACATTAGACCATCAGCCACACAGTCCTCTTCATGTTCGTAGGTCATGTTGACAGTATGGGTATTGATGTCGTAACAAACCATTTCTTCTGGGAAGGATAGTGTGTGAGCGACGAAATCTGCATGGATTTCGGGAAGGTCATGATCCTCCTCTTCCATCCACATGTGACCTGCGGCCACGCAGTCCTCTTCTGTTTCGTACTCATCGTGATTTTCGTGCGTAGTAGTATCATGGCAGACACCGTGATGGTCATCGTGACCATCTTCCATCCAAACATGCCCTGCAGCTTCACACTCTTCCTCAGTTGATTCGTAGTTCTCGTGAGTATCGGTGTTGTGGCACATCTCCTCAGATGTGTGGTCATCGTGATCATCCTCATCATCTGAGTGGTCCTCATGGTCGTCTCCCTCGTCGCCGTGATGGTGGTGTGCGTGTCCACCTGGCATCTTCAAAGCAGCCATATTGAAGTCCTCATCGTGCTCGGATTCGAACTCAAGAACATATTCTCCTTCTTCCATGTGGAAGATTGAGATTACTGTGTCAGTAGGACAACCTGTTGGATTTTCGATGGTCTCCTCTGCTTCAGCATGTGCGTGTCCATCATGATGGCCTTCCTCTAGTTCCATAATTTCGTGAATGAAGTGTTCAAGTTCATTGATGTCCAGAAGTCCATCCATGTTTGCGTCGCTCTCGTTGAAAATTTCCATCAATGCGGACATTTCCACTTCGTGTTCATCATCATGGTCATCATCATGGTCATCATCCTCGCCTTCTTCCCATGAAACCCAGAATTCATCCCAAGACAGAGATCCATCGCCATTCGTGTCGAAGTACTGTAGAGCCGTCTCAGGAGTTATCTCTTCTCCATCGTCATCATGTTCACCATGGTCGCCTTCCTCATCTGAGTGGTCATCGTGATCATCATCATGGTCGCCTTCCTCATCTGAGTGGTCATCGTGATCATCATCATGGTCGCCTTCCTCATCTGAGTGGTCATCGTGATCATCGTGACCATCGGACATAGTGCCCAAAGTAGTACTCTCAAATGGCCCTTCAGTCAGAACTTCGCAGAGATTTGAAATCAATACTGATTCGTAATCAAGCGTATCCTGCCCAGTTGGCATTGTGTGAGTCATTACAGAGAGGGGAGCATCTTCCCCTAGAGCTTCTATTGTTGTGTCTACCCATGGCTCTAGATTGAGCCCGTGGTAGAAGAAAACATCGGAGTCTATCAGCCTCAATATATCAGCAGCGGATGGTTCGTAGTCGTGTACTGGGATATTAGAAGGGCTGATTACTTCCACAGTTAGTGTATCTCCTACGACTGCAGATACTAACTCTCCAACGTGGTAAGTTGATACCATGATTGTCGCATCTTCTTCTTCTTCTCCACCTAGACATCCAGCTAGACTGGACAAAACTAGTACTAAACTCATCAAAGCGGCTCTGTAGGCTGTGCTATTCATTGCCCTCGCGCCTTCTAATAACTATATAATCAAAACTAATAAATAGGCTTCAGGTTATTATTATTAACAAGAGGCTTTTCGGTCAAATATGAGTCAAATCATCACTTTCAGCGTCGACAAAGAATTTGCGGGACGGCTAGATGGATTTATTGAACAGACAGGTTACAAAAATCGAAGTTTGTTTTTACGGGATGCGAGTCTTCACTTTGCAGACGTGTCCATTAGAGGTGATCTACAATCTATTGATGAAAATAGGCAGATTGACGGTACTGCGATAGTATATTTTCAACACCATGTGGAGAATAAACTCTCAGAGTTAAGACATTCAGATAAATTCCAAATTACATCTTATCATCATAATTGCCTAGCCACTAGTCACACATGTGTAGATACCATGCAGGTAAGTGGAGAAGCTGGAGCTATCAGAGATATGATAATCTATCTGAGAAATATCAATGACGTCGACAAAGTAGAGTTTGTTCTAGCCCCATTTAGAGAGTCAGGCTGCTGTTGAATCAATCAGAAATTTTGAAACCTTCCAATCATTGATTCCAACGAATTGAAGGAGTGTCGCTGCCGCGGCATAAGCGTGGAGATACCTCCCGAACTACAATCGATGCTCGACGAAGAGCATGGCCCTACTAAGCAAAAGGCCGCAAGATTAGTGGTCGATTTGGCTGCATCTGCAGGGGCATCGGAATTCACACGTTGCACCCATGCTCACGTTTCAGGCGTTAGTGTAATCACAGGAGGCCATGGCTTGAGGCGCTTCCTATCTGACATTTCAGGAGATCCAGAAGGTGTAGTTTCAATTCCGACTACATTGAATTCAGCAGGTTGCGACCGAGAACAGATTGAAGAAATGGGTATAGACTATGAGAATTTCCTTGAATACCAATTTGAAATTATCCACGCCTACTCTGAATTGGGCATCGAAGCCACTCTTTCCTGTACCCCTTATGATCGTGGAATTGAAATGGAATCTGGTATCGGTTCTTGGGCCGAATCGAATGCTGTTTGTTATTCAAATTCCTATACATCTCTGATGACTAATCGTGAATCTGGGCTATCTGCTCTGGCCACAGCACTAACAGGATGGGCTCCTCTTTGGGGTCTTCACATTGAGGAAAACCGAATCCCAAATATCCTTGTGAAGGTAGAAGCCTCGATGGAGAACCTTGCAGATTGGTCAGTATTGGGGGACTGGATTGGAATGCAAATAAAGCCAGAATGGGATCTTCCATGGGGAATGATGCCTCGTATAGTCGGGCTACCTTCTAATGCGGATTTCGAGATGCGCAAAGCGTTGACAGCAGCAGCTGCAAATTATGGCTGCCCTATGCTATGGGCTGACGGGCTAACCGTGGAAGCACCCGAGGTGCCTCAATTCGAAGGGGAACTGATTTTTTCAGAGGGCGACCTCGCTCAAAGATATTCAGATTTGGCGCCATCAGGGACAGTTGACCTAGTGGTTATTGGTTGCCCTCAAGCAAGTGTTGGAGAAGCGCGAGCAACTGCTGCGGCGGTTCGAGGACGAATGGAATTGGGGCAGAAAATACCCGATAGCCGACTTTGGGTTTTCACAAGCGGCTATAATTACGATTTATTGCAAGCCGATGGCACTGTAGATTTGTTAGAAGAAGCCGGTGCTTTAGTTTTGAAAGACACCTGCCCCGAGGTGACTCCTTACAATCGGTCAAAGTACAATCATATTCTAACAAATTCTCTGAAGGCTGAACATTATCTGAAGAGTGGTCTGAATCGTTTACCAACAAGTGTAGCACCAATTGAAGAATGTGTTGCCCACGCATTTGATTCCAGTCTTTCTGAAGGCCCTCGTCCTGTATTAGATGGAAAGAAGGCAAAGCCTCTTGCCTCGAATAAAACTCATCGAACTGGCACTGCAAATCTCTATGGAAAAGGTCTCCCCAGTCAAGCTAGTTGGAAAATTACAGGTAAAGCAATGGTCACTGATGTCCCTATTACTTACCTCGGATACGTGAATAGAGATTCTGGTGTAATCGAAGAGCCAGGACACCCACTAGATGGTGTTCCAATTGAAGATACAATCCTAATTTATCCGAAAGGTTCTGGCTCTACGGTTGCTCCTTTCGTTCTAATGGGCTTGATTTACACGGGTAAAGGTCCGAAGGGAATAATCAATCGAGACGTTTGTCCACTTACTCTTCCGGCAGCTAGCCTGTTGGCACTTCCGTATGCTCACGGATTTGACACTGACCCCACTCTAGCAATCAATGACGGCGACTCCGTAGAGATGAGTCTCGAGAAAGGTCAAGTGCAACTTACGGTTATCTCTCGCGCGAGCGAGGTTTGATGACCAAAGCGCTTCGCAGAAGGGTTGTGAGTAAGCGGCCAGATCCAGAACCCTGTCGCGATCAGGACCTTGGTAAGTTCGAGGTTACTGTAAGGGATGGAGCCGCTAGGTTAGGTAAGTTATTCACAAGACACGGAATTTTAGAAACTCCAATGTTACTTCCTGTGATTAACCCAAATATTCGTACTATTGAACCCAGGGAGATGTGGGATAAGTATCGAGTGAATGGTCTAATCACTAACTCCTACGTCACATGGAAACATGAAAAATTACGTGAACCAGCCCTCAAAGAGGGAATACACTCTTTGCTCGATTTTCCAGGTGTAATTGTAACTGATTCTGGAACTTTCCAATCCTATGTCTATGGTGATGTAGAGGTAGGAGTCGAAGAAATAGTCGAATTTCAAAAGAAAATCGGAGTGGACATCGGTACCATGCTCGATGTATTTGGTCGACCTGATATGTCGCGAGAAGAAATTGAGCACGCGGTTGAGGAAACAGCAAATCGCGCATTAATTTCACTGAATACTGCTGGAGAAGATACGCTCCTAAATGGGCCTGTTCAAGGAGGTCTTCACGATGATCTTAGGGCTCAAGCCGGGGCTTTGATGGGAGAAGTTTCAGGTGATTATAGAGGCTTTGCAGTACATCCAATTGGAGGTATAGTGCCTCTAATGGAAAAACAAAGGTATCTAGAATTATTTCGTATCCTTCTTTCCGCTCGGTCAACAATTCCGCCAAATCGACCAATTCACATGTTTGGATGCGGGCATCCGATTTTATTCCCAATGTGTATTGCTCTGGGTGCCGACCTATTCGATTCAGCCGCTTACGCTTTATTTGCGCGAGACAATAGATTGTTAACTCCAGATGGAACTGTCAAATTAGGTGATTTGACTGAATGGCCACATACTTCCTCAGTCCTATTTCCCTATACGCCAAAAGAGGTTCGTGAGATGGAAAAGGACGAGCGTTCAACTCTCTTGGCCCACCACAATCTTGAGGTTACTCAGGCAGAGCTTGCGAGATGTAGGGAGGCAGTGAGAAACGGAACTATTTGGCAATTGGCTGAACAGCGAAGTCATGCTAATGCAAAACTTCGTGAAGCCTTCGAATGGGTACTAGAACAATTGGAAGAAAGTGATGAAGGCCCAGTTGCAGAAAGTGTTCTGAGGACTATCGCCTCAAGTGACCCGATTAGGGGTTCGGCTGAGCAATTTTCTGAGGACATAGATAGCCGCCCTCATCTGCTTCATTTGAATGCCTTATTGGCTATGAGGTGGCGTCGCCCTGGCTCTTGGTGGGATGGCTCAGATGATAAGGCAGAACGGGTTGTAATATTGTCAGGAGCAGAGCCGCCGTGGCGTGATTCTGCATTAGGTTCTGCAATAAGTGCATTGGAAGAAGAACCCCGTTCTATCGTTCTAATTTCTACTCCTGTCGGTCTAATTCCATTCACTCTCGAGGATGTTTCTCCATGGTGTCATATCCAGTGTCCAGATGACCTATGGGATATGGTTCTCGATGAAGCTGAAATCGATGCTTGGTTGGAAGACCTTGGGATTGCCGATTTACCTCTGGATATTCATGTCTGTCAAGCCGATCCTGAGGGAGAGGCAGGCGGCGAAAATCGAAGCAAAATCCGTGACTGGATTGACCGTTGCACTATCGTCGACAAGTTGTCATTATTATGTGGGATTTCACCTTCAGATGTTTGCAAATTATCCAATGAAATGACCTCGCGTCGGTCTCGTACAGATCGCATGGTTAATGTCAACTTTGGAGGAGTGCATTGTCTATCACCTCGTTTACCAGATGGCGCTCTTTCTCTAACCTTGGCCGGGGCAAAAAAACTCCATGAATTGAATCCAAAACCTCCGTCCACATTTCAGCAAGGGACAATATCAAGCGAGTCAAATCACCCTGGCCTACCTCGTGTTTTGTTGATGGATGATGCGATTCCATTTGTTGGAAAAGGGCGTAATGTAATCCATGGCTTCGTTCTTGGCGCCGATCCTCACCTAATCGTTGGCCAACCATGCTTGGTTGTTAGTGCAAAAGGTGAATTGATAGCCCATGGAGTAGCTAATGCAACAGCAGATGATATGGCCTTCTTCGACAAGGGTATTGCAGTAAAGGTTCGAGATGGAGCATTGAAGTAATTCTACGGTGCAATTACAATTGCGACGGGGATTCATTCAAGTGATTCAGGCCCTCACATCAAGGCGACTCCCCTAGGGAGTCGTTCAGTTGGAGACGGTTTCTTGAGTGAAGGATTTGTCATCGAGGCGCGTAATTTACGCAAGATGTACGGCCCCCACCTCGCCCTAGACGATGTCGATGTTCAAATCCCACGAGGGGCAATTGGAATTTTAGGCCCAAATGGCGCAGGTAAGTCGACTTTCTTCAAGTGCATTCTAGGATTGATTACTACAACATCTGGAGAAGGTAACGTTCTCGGTTATGACATCAAAACTCAAGGAGACCTTATTCGTTCAAGGATTGGCTATATGCCAGAATATGACTCACTAGACCCTGATTTGAACGCAATTGATCAGGTTAGATATGCTGGCGAACTTATCGGTATGAATCCTGCTGCAGCGATGCAGAGAGCCCATGAGGTATTGGAATACGTAGGGCTTAGAGACCAAAGATACAGGAAGATTGAATCGTTCAGTACAGGAATGAAACAAGCGACAAAACTGGCTTGCGCAATTGTTCATGATCCAGAAATTCTAATCTGTGATGAACCAACAAACGGTCTTGATCAACGCTCGAGGGAATTCATGCTGAATACCCTTAGGAGAACCGTTGACGAGGGACGTGGCACAGTTCTGATGTCGAGTCATGTAATGGATGATGTTCAGGAGGTATGTGACAGAGTAGTTTTGATTCACAAGGGTCAAATTGTCATCAATAGGCCAATTACCGACCTTGCAGATCAGATTGAGAAAGAGGTAGAGGTAGTAATTTGGGGGGGCGCCTCAAAAATGGAGGAAGCCTTGATTTCGAACGGCCAGAAAGTTAGACGAATGGGCAGGGTCATGAGGGTAACTATTGAGGATGAGAATACTATTGATAGAATCATTTCAACTGCTGCTAAATCGGAAGTCCAAATTAGAGAATTACGCGAATATGAGCCAGATTTGGAAGATATTTTCCTTCTAATCATGGACAAATTAGGAGCTAGAGTGAAGGGGACATCGGAACTGATGACTTCAGACCATACTGGAGGTGACTAAGGTGTCCGCAGAAGAACCCAAAACAGATGATCTGCCAGATCAGGGACTTCCGGAAAACCAAACTTCAACATCAGCTGATACCGAGTTAGGTCAGACTCGTATGGAAGTCGCTTACGGGGCCGGTGATGGAGATGATGATGCCAAGGCAATCGTTGCTCGTAAAGCCTCGATGGGTGTTCTTTATGAGCAAATTTATCGCCCTTGGAATGGAGAACTAGGTCCACGTTGGGTTCGGAATTACGCTATATTCAGACATCATGTATACGGTATCTTCAGAGGTAAAGGTCATCGTCATTATAATCCATTTGTTCGACTTTCAATATTGGTAATTTTTCTAACCTCTCTAACTCCAATTGCAATGATTTTCCTTTCAGTGACAATTTCCGGAGGGGAAGGTTCTGATTGGCTTAATCGTATGTGGGGAGTCAATCGATACAACCTGTGGGGGCAGGTTTTGGGTTACTTCCCCAGAAATCTCTGTATGTGGCCATTACTAACTGCATTAGTGGTTGGTGGAATGATATCTGATGATAGAAAGAATGGAACTAGTGCGATTTACTTCTCGCGCCCGGTTACTAGAGCAGATTATACTGCGATGAAATATCTATCATCTGCAGTTGTTCTTGGATTTGTGATAGTATTTTCCTACATGCTCTACTACACTTCTGCAATTGTGTTCAATGGGGAAGGTTGGGCCTACCTAATTGATACACTTCCAATATTCCTTGGGGGATTACTCGCAGGTATTCTATTGGTGATTACTTACACTTCAATCGGCATGGCTCTATCAAGCGTTAGCCAGAGCCGCTTCTTTGCTGCGATTGGCTTCCTAGCCATTATTTTTGGAACCAAAGTAGTCGCTCTAATGATCGAATTAATTTTTCAAACCACCGTATTCTACATTTTGAGCCCGTATGATTCTCTTGCACACTTAGGTCAATGGCTTGTGGGGATTCCTGCAAATTATGAGCATTCATTGGCACTGTCAATTATTTCGATTTTGCTTTACAATGCTGCCTCAATCGGTGTACTCGTAACTAGAGTACGTTCACTGGAGGTGACCCGAGAATGAGTACCAAGGCTACTCCCGCAGTGCTACTGGAAAAATGCTCAAAGTGGTATGGCCAGGTTATTGGAATCAATGATGTGTCTCTAGCAATAGACGGAGGAGTTACAGGTATTCTAGGGCCAAACGGGGCAGGAAAATCCACTCTCTTCAAACTACTAATGGGGCGGTTAAAACCCAGTAGCGGAAATGTTCGTCTATTTGGCGTGGACCCTTGGGTTAGCACTTCTCCTTATCGCAGAGTGGGTTATGTTGCTGAAACTGAAAAGTTGTATGATTGGATGACCGGCCATGACTTCGTTTCCACTTTAGCCCGTCTTCATGGTATGACCAGAGAAGAGGCGAGTGATAGAGCGTCACACGTACTTGATTTCGTTGGGCTTTCTGATGTTCAAAACAAAGAAATTGGTAAGTACAGCAAAGGTATGAGGCAGAGGGTAAAAATCGCTCATGCTTTGGTTCATGACCCCGATTTGATTATCCTCGATGAGCCCTTACATGGTTGCGACCCAATAGCCAGAACCAGCATTATGAGCGTGATTCGTGATTTGGGCAGCCAAGGAAAAACAGTCTTAGTATCAAGCCACATACTAGATGAAATTGAGAGAATTACCGAGCAAATTGTCATTCTTCATAATGGGAGATTATTAGCCCTAGGGAATCTTCATGCAATTCGTGATTTGCTGGACAAACATCCACATAGAATCCTGATTCGAACTGAAAATCCAAGAAAACTAGCAGAATACTTCGTCCCTGAAGATCCAGTATATGGAGTAAGATTTGCTGAAGATGGTGCATTGGAGATCTTGACCAATGACCTTTCTGCGGCACATGAAGTGCTACCAAGGGTGATAGTTGATTCAGGATTGAAAATTACCTCTATTGAGAATCCTGATGATAATTTAGAGGCCTTACTAGGGTATCTTGTAGGTGGTACGTCATGATGGATAGACAAGGTAGGGGTCTCGCAGAGACGGTATGGACTAGACTAGATAGAAAGGCTGGAGCAATTACAGAACTCACAATCCGTCAATTAAGACATCGTCTTTCGACGTGGGTCGTTTTGGGCGTTGGTTTCCTGTTGCTAATTTGCTTACTTGCATTGTTTATCGGAGGAGTAAGGGATGGTTGGGAGCCAATCGACAATGACAATGATTCTCACGATTGGGATGGAGATGGTTACCCCGCAGGTCAGGAATACAAGTATGGTTCAGACCCCACGGATGGATATTCTTTCCCGGGTTCGGGAGAATTTGTGGAAGAAGGCTCATTTGAGTGGGGTAGTGTAGGGATATATTCGGGTAATCATACTTGGAGATGGGCCACTGGTGTTTTCACTTACAACTGGATTGATGAAAATCCAATAGGTGGAGAAATGTTGGGCATTCAATCATTATCAGAATGTCCCGAAGGAGAACTCTTTGAAGACTTCTGGTTGGATTGGGGAGATGGCTGTAGGTTGGATGAAAATCGTCTAGTGGTTCATGATGCTTCATTCATAGGCAATGGTACATTTAGAGTCCAAGAAGGATATTATGCTGAGTGGGGGTATATGGAGGACTCATTCGATGTTGAACCGGAACCTGCATCAAATTATATCGATGAGGATGACATAGATTGGACAGGAGATCCAAACAAAATAAATGGATTTGATGATGATGGTGACTGTTTAAGAGTCGGTTGGCCTGATGAATCAACCCCAGAGTGGGATATTTGGGGTAATTGGGAGCGTCATGACCCAGATGGTAATAGAAATGGTGTTGATTGTGATGTCGAATGGATTACTGATTCAGATGGAAATATTATAGCAATAAATCCTGACAATAATGTTGATGAGGATCCAAGCGAAGAAAATTTGGCTTACGAGGATGCGCATCGGGCCTTCATCATCGGAACTGGAAAGATTGCTTTCGTGATGATTCTTGGAATTTTCTTACCCCTCTTCTTAGCGTTGGGGTTAGTTAGAGACGAAACAGAGAATGGTACTCTGCATTATCTTCTTTCTAAGCCGATTCACCGTGGAGAATTCATCACTTACAGAATCCTAGGCTATCTTGTAGTCGCTGGTGGATTTGTTCTAATTATGTCGCTATTGATGGGGTTGGTTACAGCCTCACTTGGGCCCGGCGATTCGATATTCAGATTGAAAGATGTAATTGTCTGGTTAGGTATAGCCTTCGCTACTATCCTCGCTCTTGCAGCCTATGGGGCGATTTTCAACACACTCGGACTACTATCCTCAAGATACGGTGTATACATTGCACTGGTTATTGGGGTGTATGAATTTGTTATGGCGGTACTTACACTGGGCGGTGCAGAACTTATCCCAGTACTTTCAGTCTCTCACTGGACTTTACAATTAATCGACTCAATTGTGCTAATCGTTTGGCCAAACACCATTGAAATGCACATTATTGCAAGCGCCTTTAATCTGCCCTCTGGGATAACGGCTTTTTGGAATCCTCCTGCGCATACACTCGGAACTGAGAGTCCATTTGTTTCAGGATTAATTTCGGTAATTGTATTGTTTTTGATTACTTCATTGATGATTCTATTTGGACAGCGTCAATTCAAGCGTCGAGAGATAATGTGAGCTTATGAGGTGGCCTTCTGTATGGAAAAAATAGAGGGTGACTTCAGTAAATTTTGGCGTTTTGACGTACTACCTCCTATCAATCGTCTTTCTTGGTGGTGGTGGTGGGTATTGGTTATAGTTCCAGACCCAATCCATCCAGAACGGTCGAGGCAATTGATGGTACTATGGTCTTCAAAGGAAACACCTGCGATCAGAGTTAGCGGCCACTGGTGGATACCAAAGGCAACGATGTTGGTCGACGATGATGGCGGTAGTGTAATGTCAGGCATGGTTTGTGCATGGTGGTATGACGGCGAAAAAATGTTTGAACCACTACTAATGAAGGAATGTCGCATGGCGTCGGTGGATGATAATCATCCACTTTGGCCTGAAGAGGCAGGGGAGCCAGGGCAGGGCGCCGGAGCAGTAGTCCCTTTGACTTCTGAAGACCTCTCTTTTGGATTGCGCACTGGCCGCCGTTCTTTCTGGCTAAATCTATCTAGCGACCAAGAAAAAGTGGCAGAGGGCGCCCCTAAAGATTTCAGTGTGGAAATGACTCCATGGTGGGAGCGCCCAAGTACCGCGAAATACAAGAATAATGTCTTTGGTTTGAATATGGGTTATGATATTCAAAGAGTGCATGGTATGAAAGCGAAATTGAATATTGATGGGGATGAAGTAGAGGGTTCTGCATATATTCAGAAGGTAGGCGTACAAGCACCTAGCTTACCTTGGTTTTGGGGTATGTTACATTTCGATGACGGGTCGTATCTCGATTGGTTCATGCCTCATGTTTCACCTTCATTTACAATGAAAGATGACACACCTTGGTCAATGCGTGATTTCTTCCGTACACCAAATATTGGTTCTGGATTATTCCATGACGCAAAAAGAAATAGAACTGAGGATTTCAAGCGTTGCACTGTCGAATTAGAACGTCAAGAAGGTGAAAATGCCCTAAGAGATGAGCAAGGTAATTTACTCCCTAGATTCAAAATTAAAGTATGGAATGGGAGGACTCAAGTATCTCTTCACGTACGTGCAACATCTCGTGCAAGATGGGTTTTCGACCAGCCCACCCGAGCTGGTTTTGTTAGTCATTTGACCTATAATGAATATCCCCTTGAGGTAGAAAAGATTGCAATATTAGATGAGGAGGGGTTGCGTTCTATGGATGATTATGAGTGGATTAGGGGCAATGCAGAACATTCTTGGGGCATACTGAACTAATCACTGACAATTCAGGAAGGTCTACGCCGCACCGTTCATAACAGGTATGACAGTGAGAGTCACACGAGGAATAGAGATGAGTGCAGACGAGATAGTTACACAGGCGGCTCAACTGATTACTAGCGGAGACTATGCTGGCGCTATGGGGGTATTCGAGGTGTACATCGATTCTAACCCTGACGACCCAACCGGTTACCACGGCTGGGCGGAAGCTGCTTTGTTTGATATCCAAGAAAATGGGAACCTCGATGACAAGGGAAATGACCGGATTAACGAGGGTCAAATCAATGCATATTTCCGTAGAGCGGCTAGTATGGCTCCTGATAATGCGGATTACAATGCTGCATATGCCAATGCTTTGGTAGAATTCGACCGAATTCCAATGGCTGTCAGACAATTACACAAGTTAGTAGAAATTGGAAAGGAATCCGACGAAACTGATGTCTCTTTCCACCTCTATGAGGCCGCAAGAGGGTTAATTGAGGCAATCGATCTCAAAACCAACTTTGACAGAAGTGCACCAATTGCCAGACAGTATATTTCCGAGGCAGTGACCTTTGCACTGTTAGGTCTAGGATTTTCCTCTGCTGAAGAGGCAATTGAGTACCTTGGACTAGAAGAGTGAAGAGGGTTCGGCGTGGATAGCGACCTTATGATGGTCGCCTTTGGCTATCACGGTGCTAAATTTCACGGTTCACAAATTCAGCCGGATGTTCGAACTGTTCAAGGTGAAATCAAGGGAGCTATTGAGAGATTAGGGTGGTGGAGTGAATCCTGTCTTGAGATGTCGAGTAGGACTGATTCAGGAGTTAGCGTAAGGATGAATTTGGCAACAATTATGCTTCCAAAGAAAATTGCTAAAATTATCGACGAGAAGTCATTGGTTTCCGCATTAAATGATCATTTACCAGAAGACTTAGTGGTATGGAAAGCTTGTAGAGTACCCGAGGGGACAAGGTCGAGAATCGCTGAAAAAAGGCTTTATTTCTATCGTTGTGACATGATTCCCAGTTGGCCTAAAGAGTTAGAATTTGATGAGTTAAAGAGTGCCTGTAATCTCTTTGTTGGCCAACATGATTTCACCAATTTCTGTAGACTAGATCCCAAAAGAAGTCCGATTCGAATTATTGAATCCTGCCAACCTTGGCAGGATGATTCCGGTCGCGTGGTAGGATTCACGGTAGTTGCGGATTCATTCCTCTGGAATCAAATCCGTCGAATGGCTTCAGCGCTTCATAGATTTGTAAAGAAAGATATTCGGTTGGATACCATTACGCAGGCTTTGGACAATCCCAGTGTCCCATTCGACCTGGGGCTAGCACCGGCCGATGGCCTCATTCTGTGGTCACTTGGGCACTCTGAATTCACTCATAAGTTTGAGAATCTAGAACTCATTGAGGGGATAAGTATGCCACCAGAGGGAAAAAGAGCTCACAAGCAATGGTTGAACTTAGCAAGAATGGAAAACAGTTCAATCTTAGAGAGAGAGTGGCTGAGACTCATCCAAGACGTAAAGTAACCATTTCGTCATCAGAGCAAGGTAATCCTTCACGCAGAAAGGCACTCGAAATCACCTCTGCTGTTTTTGTATGTCGAGTTAAATCAGGGATAAGAATCGCACATTCTATCCAATTCTCACCATCTGATGAAATGCTTGCAGGGAAGGCAGTAGCACCACCAAAAGACCTACCCTCCCGCTCAAATCCAGCTATTCTAATTGATTCTATATTTGCTGAAGTTTCACCTTCGTCTAATCCTGCTAGGATTCTCAATTCTCTATAGATGCTAATATCCTCATCTAGAATATCTACATTCAGAGTTCCCGGCCAAGCACCAGATCCTAATACCGTCTTGAACTGCTCTTGATAGTGACTCTGAGCCATGAAAACATGAGCGCGCCCAAGTCCACTGGTGACTGTCCCTGACAGTTGCATGAGCGTGCGTTGAGCCCATTACAAATAAGCATCAGTATTTGACCCTACAACTCAATTCTCCAGCCTCTCCTACCAATACGATGGCCGGCGACTTCAATCATGCGAGATTGAGGACTATCCGGATTATTGAGTGGATTCGTATGGTTTAGGTGAATCAGTATTATCTCAGGACCTCCCAATGCTCCATCCTGAACTCTTGCAAGTGTTTCTTCAACGGTGGGGTGTGGCACTTCTGTCATGTCTCGACCGGATAATTCATCTCCATTCCAAAAGGTTGCATCTAGGAGAACATGAGTGGCTCCTAGAGCCTGAAACCAATCATTTGGGGTTGAATATCCAACGGATTCCAATGTCTGTTCCCAATCATCATGATCTGGAAGAAACAATACTCTTTTCTTTTCTCCAGATATTAGAATCGCATGAGTATCTGAAGAATCATCTCTGTGCGGAACTGGTATGAAATCAAACCTAACTCCCCCTTGTTCTAGGTTAGGTTCTCTCTCTGAAGTAAAATCACCTCTAACAAATGGATTCATGAGGTTTCTTTTTTGAAGAATTGAAGACACTGAGTCACTAGCCACAAGTGTAAGATTTTGGCAACCCATTGCTTCTTTTCCGAATTGACCAATTCCTTCGATATGACCTAAATGGGCATGAGTTAGCAATACCGAGTCAGGTCTTACAGGGCTATTTAATCCACAAGCATTTGCCCATATTTTCAATTGTTCCGGCAAAGCCCTAGTCGCTTCAATAAGGTGCATTCTCCCCTCGTTATCACTAATTCCCAAAGACACCGGAAATCGTATTCTTTGGGGATTTTCGAATGCTGCAGTGCAATTCGAGCATCCACATCCTGCTTGAGGCACTCCACCATCCTGCGCAGTTCCGAGAATCGTCAGAGTGGGCGCAGGGAAGTCCATGTACTGGGAGGTCGCCTTGTGCTGAAAGAGTCGTCGATAGAGTTAGTCTGCCGTTCCGATGAAATCATCAAGGCTGCCGACCTGTCAGGCACGTGAGCGGCGACACCTCATGGATGAAAGAGCGCTTCGAGGCGCTAAAAGAGCAGGGTCTGGAATGGAATCCCCCTACTCTCCAAACCGCTAATCAGCCAAGAGTTACTATGGATGGGAAATCAACAATCATGCTCTCTGCTAACAACTATCTCAATTTGACAAACCATCCAAAAATAGTGCAGGCAATGATTGAGGCTACCGAAAAATATGGTGCAGGAAGCGGCTCTGTTCGTGCTATAGCCGGAACCATGGATATTCATTTAGAAGCAGAACAAAAGGTGGCTGAATTCAAGGGTGTTGAAGCTTCCTTAATCTACTCCGCTGGGTACACAGCCAATGTTGGATTAATCCCAACACTCGTGCAGGGAAAACAGGACGTAATTATTAGTGACGAACTAAATCATGGATCAATTATCGATGGAGTTCGATTAACAAAGGCCCAACGGGCGGTTTACTCACACAACGACATGGGTGCATTGGAAGCAGTACTGAATGAGAATTCCGATGCCGATAGAAAACTGATTATCACAGATGGTGTATTCTCAATGGATGGGGATATTGCACCATTGAATGAGATTTCTTCTCTCGCGGAAGAACACGGTGCAATGGTATTCGTCGATGATTGTCATGGCGAGGGAGTTCTAGGGGAAGGCGGAGCTGGTATCGTTGACCACTTCAAATTACAAGGCAAGGTCGATTTTGAGGTTGGCTCGTTTTCCAAAGCGCTTGGAGTTCAGGGAGGAATAGTTGCAGGTTCTGAGGATGTTCGAACACATGCACTCAATCATTCTCGTTCCTGGTTACTCTCCGGTAGTCAGCCGCCAGGTGTTGCAGCGGCCCAAAAGGCGGCGGTTGAGGTATTAATGGCAGAACCTGAACACCATGCAAGGCTTTGGCAAAATACAAATTATTTCAGAGAAGAATTGCAATCATTAGGATTTGATACTGGACTATCTGAGACTCCGATTATTCCAGTAATGTGTGGTGAATCTGCAAACGCCAAATTACTTTCTCAATCTCTAGCGCAAGAAGGAGTAATGGCTGGTGCAATCACATTCCCGATGGTCGCTAGAGATAAGGCTAGAGTTAGAACTCAAATGTCTGCTGGTTTAACTCGAGATGACTTGAATCAGGTTCTCAGGATTTTTGAACAAGTTGGGAAAAATCTCGGTTTAATTTGAGGTGCTCGGATGGTTGAAACGTCTAGTTTGTCTGAAAATGAAATCGATTCGATGATGAAAAGAATACACTCCGTACCTATTATTGAGACGTTACAAATGCAAATACTTCGCCTTGATGAGGGGGAGTGCGAAGGGCATGTTCCCCGTGCTAAGAAGTGGGATGGAATTTACGAGACATTTCACGGCGGTTTACTCGCAACAATTGCTGACACCGTAACTTGTTGGGCGATTCTAACCAAAATTGGTTCCGAAGCAAAAGTCGCCACTACTGACTTTAACATCAGATTCCTAAGACCTTGCAATACAGATGTCCGATGTGTTGCAAGGGTGATTAAGGCTGGAAGAACGATGAGTCTATCAGAAGCGGAACTATATGATTCTGCAAATAATCTTGTAGCAGTGGCTCAAGTAAATTACATCAAACTTGACTGATTTTACTTGTAGATCTATGCTTCTGACACAACCTCGTCTAGATCCTCATCGTCTAATTCATCAGGCTCGGGTGAAATCTCCGGAGCAATTGTTCTCTTCATTCCATCAAACGGGTCTAGGTCACGATCTATTCGATCAAGCATCCTCCATCTAGGAGCATAGGACAGGTGAATGTACAGGGGACCCGGTAAAATTGCTAAGAACCATCCAAGATTACCAACAAAATTGGGCGCCTCTCCAATCATTGCCCAAGTCAATAGAAGCAGACCAATGAAAGGTATTGGGAAAAGATAACGTCGACGATTTTCAAGTCTTATAGGTGGTCGCTTGAACAAACTAGAAATCAGTAACGAAAAACCCCCTAGACTAGCAGTCATCGCGCAAAAGATTAGGCTAATTGTTCCCCAATCAACCGCCATGCTTTCCAAACTAGTCGAATCTTGATACCCTGCATAAGCAAAAGGGACAATTAGAGTAAGGCTAGCAAGAATTCCGTAAAGGGTTCCAACGAAAATAGGGTGACAGATAGTCAATGGATACCTTAGAAATAACTGACTAAGAGAACCCCCTTCGAGCATAAGTCTGTGATCTTCATCAAGACCATCCAGTGCCTCACGCCAACCAGACATCGTTCGCCGGCTAGAATCCGATTCTAATACCGTTCCTGTAGGAAAATAACTTAATTTAGCAAATATTACTTATTCTTCCAAACCAATACGTACAGAAGTGGTTTCCAAATTCCATTTAGGGCTATTTTCAGAGGCGTCTCGAATGAATGGAATCAACGACACACGTAATGCAGCAACATCAACACCCCAAATACCGTGTTCTATCCCTGACAATCGAGTAAGTAATTTAGAAGCCATATTTACGACACCTCGAATTTTTTTCCTTTCATAATTATACAATAAAGCGGCAATTTGAATTATTCCTTGCACCGCATCGGTCTCAACTTTTTTCTCGAGTGGCTTCAGTGATTTCCAAAGGTCTTCCCAAGATTCATGTGCGTGCCAAAATTCACCCTCGTCGAATAGACCACACCCTTCTATAAACAGTTTTTTTTGAGTTTCATTCAGTTCATTCCAAGCCATCAATTGTGAATCATGAGGCTTTGGTTTGTCCCTATTCATAGCCTCTCACTCTCTTACTCCCAAGGACGCAGAGATTATGACGGGTTCCCCGCCGAGAGTAATTGATAGGAGGGTGATGGGGTGACTGATGACGACTCTTTGTTTACGATTACAGAGGCACATCTAGATAGTGGAATGCGTGGTGTTCCTGTAGGTACTTGCAAGACCTCATTCGTCGATCCGATAGAAGGTGTTCACTACGTGGGTTATCCTGTAGAGGACCTAGCTAATCTCGAAGAAGAGGATGTAATCTACCTCCTAATGCACAAGAGATTGCCGACCGAAGAAGAATCCGAAGCGTTCCGCACAGAACTCGCTCACAGAGCAATGGAAATACCAACAGGTGCTCTCCGTGTACTCGAGTCTCTAACACCAGGTAGCGGTCATCCTATGGATTGGCTATCCATGGGAATAATGGCTTTAGGAGCAGCAGATACTACCGGCGATGTGCGCACAGATTCGATGAACCTAATCGCTCGAATGCCAGAATTGATGGCGCGAATTTTCCTTATGAGGGGCGGTAAGAAAGAAAACCTTCAACCGAGTAAACCAGAACTTGGTTTGGTTGAGAATTTTGTCCACATGTTGGGAATGACTGGTGATGAAGCAGAGAGGATGAATAGAGTTCTGAGGTTTTTCTTTATTCTACACCTAGACCATGGTGGAGGCAATCTCTCCACATTTACAGGTAAGGCAGTCGCTAGTGGCCGCGCAACGGTTTACGCATCGATTGCATCTGCAATGAATGCTCTTTCTGGGCCACTTCACGGCCGCGCAAATCAAGCATGTTTAGAATTTGTACAAAGAATTGGGACCGACGACCCAGATGAAATCGAAGCTTTCGTCCGGGCTGAATTAGCAGCAAAGCGTCCAATATTCGGTTTTGGTCACGGAGTTCTAAGGGCAGAAGACCCGAGAGCAAGATTGCTCATTGGACTAGGTGCAGAAGTTTGCCCTGATGATGAAAATTATCGCATCGTCAAAACCCTTCGAGAGGTGGTGCCGCCTATCCTGAAAGAGCACCCCAAAATCAAGAATCCATACCCCAATGTAGATTTGGGTAGTGGTTCTTTACTACATGCTATTGGATTCCGTAAACCTGAGTATTACACTACATTCTTTGGATGGGCAAGAGTTGCTGGTATATGCGCACAAATAATGGATGAGCGCAATGCAAGAGATGGTAGGGGCACTCCGATTTACCGACCTAAGTACATCCCTAGAAACCAACCTCACCGAAGACTAGAGTGATGGTTCAGTCAGTGGCCTTCGCCAGAACCTCGGTGCCCGATCAGCCTAGCACAACCCCAAGGTCTACCTTCATGCAAATCATTGGCCCATGACTCGGGGCTTCCGGACCAATTCCATTTTTTAGCATCAGAAATTATAGCATCTTTTTGAACACTATCTTGCATTTCATGCCACATTGGTAAGGAACTTTCAGCCTCCAACAGAAGGTCTGGCCTTTCCAACACATCAGCAGAGTTCAGTACCTTTTTCCATTCTTCATCCAAAGGTTGGCTAGCCGGTCGAGGCCAACGAACATCTCCATTCGGCAAACTATGGATAGTTGGATCGATTAAATCAGAAATTAAAGTAATTCCAGCATCCAACATTATTGTCTCAAGTTTTAGAGGTGCGGGCCAAACATGCAATCCCATTTCTTGACTAACCCTGAATAAACGGTTGAGCCCTTTACCGGTAAGAGATACTGGTGCCCCGGGATGAATGAACCTCTCCCATCCATGCAGGTAGTGTAGGGCCATTCCCACCACTGGCATACCCTTTCGTCTGCGATCTTTAATCAGTCCCGAAACAGAATTTGAAACAAAATTCGGTGAACCAAACAATCGCTTTATCTTGGATTTACCCCAAGACCTCAGATGTGGAGATAACTGAGTATTTGGAAGTGTAACTCCGCTTTTCTTGACAGCCTCTGCAATTCGCGGAGAAAATCCGTAAATCATTGTCGAACGCTTAGGCAACTCAAGATATTCCAACGAATCCTCTACCTTAGTCATCATCGACGCAAGATGGTTCGTATGGTCCGAAATTTTCGAAACAGGATGAGGTACTTTCAATTCGATATTGACAGTTTTAGAGGAACTTTTCCATAATTCAGTAAATTCTGAACTGGCGAGTAAATCATCGAATCTGTTTACTCCTTTAGCCGCGATTTCTTCACTATGCATAAGCTCTGGGCACCTTTGGTTTTTTGGCAACTTCTCTTCGAATAGATCGTCGTGCCAGAGCATCAATTCGCCATCTGTGCTTAGCCGCAAGTCGAGTTCAACACCATCGACAAATCTCATGCCGTGTTCTAAGGCTTCAACAGAATTCTCCGTTGGACGGACCCAAGTCGAGTCTAGTGACACATGTTGTCGAGCGCTCGGGGGGTATTGAATAAGCCGTCTTTACCACTAGTTATGCCGCCTCAATGCTCATACACCTATACATCGCCGCAAAAGTAGGTGAAGATATGTCAGAGACAGTAGAATTGGATAAACAATCAGACCCACAGGCAGTGAAAGGATACGCCTTCTACGATTGGGGTAAGTCTGCTTTTGAGACCTCAGTAACAGTAGCAGTGTTGCCAGCCTGGTATGCATATCTTTTCTTGAAAGCCAATGGTTTGACGACTGAAATCGGTTCAATAGAAATGACTGGTGACGCTGTTTGGTCACTATCGGTTGCGATTGGAACTCTTTTAGTGGCTATTGTAAGTCCTTCACTGGGTGTTATTGCAGATCGTCGAAGAATCAAGATGTGGTGGCTAAAAATACTCACTTACGTAGGAGTGGGAGGGACATTCCTGCTTGCATTTGCCCCTATGTTACCAGTTGACAATCAATGGCTTTGGTTGATGGTTTGTTTCATGTTTGCAAATATAGGATTGAATGGAGCGGGCGTATTCTACAATGCATTACTCCCTCATTTGGGAACTGATGATGAAATGGATAGGATATCTAATCTTGCATTTGCCTATGGTTACCTAGGTGGAGGCTTGTTGTTAATTGTACACCTAGGCATGGTGCTTGCGCTAACAGGTGATTGGGTCATTCCGTTTGTTATGGCCTCATCTGCAGCGTGGTGGTTCGGGTTTGCTTTGTTGACATTCAAGTGGGTTCCAGAGCCTCCAATCAAGGATGAAATGGCTTCACTTGGTTTTAGAGAATCAGCGAGCCTGGCTTTGAAGGAAATCCGAAAGACCATTTCAGAGGTTCATAAATTCCGCACTTTATTCATCTATATGCTTGCATATTTCTTCTTCATTGATGGAATAAACAGTGTAACAGCACTTGGTGGTATTTTCGGAACTACAGTATTGGGAATTACTACTGTCGATCTAATATTAACTATTGTAGCAATTCAATTCGTGGGTGCTCCTTCTGCAATTGCCTTTACCTACCTGGCGAAAAATATAGGCACAAAACCCGCACTAAATGTGGCATTAGTAGGCTGGGTAGTGTTGTGTTTCGCAGCACTTTCCTTCGCTCCTTTAGAATACTCAGAACATTCTGATCATCAAGTACAAATCGAGGAAGTAGACGGCGAATGGCATTACACGCCGCACGCTAACCTTGTCGGGACTCCTATCGCTGTCGAGGAAGGTGACGATGAGCAACTCTGGGCAGCCGATCTTCTATCCACTTATGGTATAGCAATCATAGACGACGATTACGATGATTCTGTGATTTACAAATGGGCAGGCTTTGATGAAAACGATGAATCAGTCACATTGAATTTAGGCGCCCTTGATGCCGCTTCAGTTCAAGCGTTGATGGCTTCCTTTGAGGAAACTAGGTTTTCAATTAGTGAAAATGGAGGAACTAGCGTTGTAGGTATCGATCATCCAACTAACCTTGGAGACGGAAAGTTGGACTTCATTCCTAAAGCAGTAAGAAGTAATGTTTGGGAACCTTTGGGTCTTTCCGTTGGTTTGCAGTTCCTAATCCTTGGTTGTTCAATGGGTACCTTACTTGGGGGTTCACAAGGTCTTGCTAGGAGTCTATTTGGTCAGATGGTTCCTGAGTCTAGAAGTGCTGAATTCTTTGGCTTCTTTGGCTTCTTTGGAAAGGTGGCTGCATTCATTGGCCCACTACTCTATTTCTGGATGACCGTAATGTTCGATAGCAGAGTTGGGATTCTTTCTATTGCGGTGCTTATCCTGATAGGTACAGTAATGATGAGATGGGTCGACGTAGATAAAGGTCGAAAAGACGCTATGGAAGAAGATGCACGAAACCGTGGAATCGACCTCTGAGCCACCTAACGACTGGTTATTCGCTCTAACAATAGAGCAATCTCTAGAATAACTAGCATAGGACCACCGATTAAGAACATAGAGAGTGGGTCTGGCGGTGAGACAAAGGCACCAAACACAACCGCTCCGAACCACAGAAATGAACGGTTATCAGTTACCGTATTCCTATCTAATACTCCGGCTCTAATCAACATAACAAGAACTAATGGAATTTGAAAACTTACTATCGAACCTATGTATAGTCCGATGATGAATCCAATCCAAGAGCGTAGTTGCCAAGTCGAGTCTAATCCGGCCGTGCTAGCATCTTGTGCTAGGTAATCTAACAAGAATGGGATAAGTATCTCATGCGCGTAAACAAATCCTAGTGTTCCTAGAACTAATATACTCAAAATTGCGAAACTAAGTCTTGTATATCCTCCTGTACTAGACTCAATCGCAACTCGCTTTCCTTCCGCGATTATTTTTCGACCATTCAATGCAAGATCACACACTAATGTGACGGCCAATGCAAAGAGTGCAATTTGGCTTGCAATTCTAAGTTTGAGAAGAATAATTTCCATGGGTTGGAGTACTATAATCTCAACACCAATTGGACGATACCCCTCAGCATCTAGTAGAATTTCAATCATCCATTCTGCTATTGGATAACCGATAATAAACCCAAAGAAGAAGACTCCAACAAGCAGCACTGCCCTGACTCTTAGGTGATTGAAAACCGCCCTAATTTCTGCTCGAGGGAGCAGGTCTCCGGATTCTTCCACGATACTCGGTGGAGAATCATGTAGGTGAATGATTCGCAAGCCATGAACTGTTAATTTAGTAGAAAAATTACTTTCTTACAATAATAGTCAACAAATCTTCATCCTTCAATAGATGGTCTAGACCAACTCTTTGCCAATCGAATTTTGCACTCGGGCCCTTTACTCTAGCATAGCGAAATTTCCTCTCAAAATCTCGATGTAATTTCACGCAAACATCTCTGACGGTTGAGGTGTTCTTCACGATAAGTGGCTCTACTAAATCCGCATCTTGTCCTTGTGGTTTGAGATAAATTGACATGAAGTGTAGGTTGTCGAAAATGAAGTCCTTCATTTCCTCAATACCTTGGCCTGTTTTTGCCGATACAGGCAAAACAGGCCAATCTTTTGGCAACATGGCTCTAGACTTCTTGAGGTCCTTATCTGTAGCTAGGTCAACCTTGTTTAGTACCACAACAGCATCGGAGTAGATTCGATTCCCTGCAAGTGTGTCTACGATGTGATCATCGGTTACATCGGTTCTGAGTGTGACGTTTGCTGAAACAATGCCAAAGCTCCGAATTATGGCTTGAATCTCCTCTTCGGTTAGATTGGTTTGTTCAAGGGTCGAACGTACTACAATCCCTCCTCTATCGGTTCTATCGACGAAAACCTGAGGTTTGGGCTGATTAAGCCTCATCCCTGATCTCCACAATTCCATGTCTAGAATCTCAAAATGAGAATCTTGAAAAGGATCTACAACATACAACACCATGTCACAGCTCCGAATAACATTGAGAATTTCTCGTCCTCTTCCTTTTCCTTCAGCAGCTCCCTTAATCAGACCCGGAAGGTCAAGAATTTGGATTGTAGCGCCTCGATGGTGTAGTACTCCAGGAATACAGGTTAAGGTAGTGAATGCAAAGTTACCAGTATCCGACTCAACATCAGTTAATTGCGAAATCAAACTAGATTTTCCAACACTAGGGAATCCGACGAGAGCGACCGAAGCATCTCCTGATTTCTTGACTTCGAATCCAGGTCCTCCACCACTTGATTTGGCGTGAGCTTGTGCTTTCTCTTGTCTTTCCCTAAGTGCGGCAATCTTTGCCTTTAATTTTCCAATATGCCCCTGAGTGGCTTTGTTGTATTTTGTTTTAGAAATCTCCTCTTCGAGAGACTTGATTTGCTCATCAATGGTAGCCATGACGAACACTCCTACCCTCGTAGTGGGTGATTCTATGCGCTAGGGTTGAGTTCTTCAATTCGATGTAGCGATTAGCCGTAAAAGACGGGAAGCGAGGATTGATGGTGGGCGACTCACAGGGTTGGTTGGGGTGAGACAATGGTCGACGTAATTCTTCGATTGATTGACTCTAATGCCCTCGATAGATTACGCTCAATGAGTATAGAGCAACTTGTACTGGCCTTTGAGAGCGGACGCCTTGGAGACGAGAGGCCGGCGGGAGATCCTCGTTTTCATCGGGGTTTTTCCGTTGATATCGAAGGTGATTTTTTGGAATGGGCGGACAAATCCAGTGGCAACCTAGATGCAGCATCCTCATTGATTCTTTGTGATTGGTCCAGCGTTGCTGAATGGAGGTGCTGGGACGGCAGATTATTCCTCTACATCGAACCAATTATTGAGGAGAGTTTTGAGGATACAGATGAATTCCTAAATGCGGATGTTTGGCAGAGACTAACCTCTATTCTCTCTATTAAAGATCGACAGTCATACTCGGAGTCAGTCATCCTAGATTGGATGAAAAGGAGAGAGCACCTTGGAGATACTTTGAATCCTGACGAAGACCCTCGTATTCTGCCCACAATGGAATCTCATAAATCGCTGACTGAGAGCCTATTTGATTTTATCGAATTATCAAAAGAAGAAGATCTGAGTTTGTTAATCGGTCGTGAATATTTAGAACCAGAAGAATGGCTTTTGAATGGGGAAAAATTGGCGGAGGCTATAGCATGAATGACTTGCCATTGGAACCTATTCCTCCCGAAAGCGAACCCGATTCAGGGGTTGTGGTACTAGGTAGGTTTCAGCCATTCCATCTTGGTCACGAGTATATGCTAGAATCGGCGTCGAAGTGGAGAAATGCAAACAATCCAAACGCTCCTCTCATTATTGCGATAGGGTCTTCTAACCGTCCTCAAAATTTGCGAAATCCTTGGACCCATGAAGAAAGAAGTAAGATGATTGAAACCTGGGTGGAATCAAACCAAATTGGAAACTTTCAGATTTGTTCAATTCCCGACATTGATGACCCACCAAATTGGGTAACTCATGCCAGCCAATATCACGGTCAAGCAGGTGTATTGCTTACTACGGATATGGGTACAGCGGAGTTGTACACAGCATCTGACTGGGAAGTGGTCCTGCTTCCTCTAGAACAGCGGGAACGCTTTGAGGGGTGGAGGGTCAGAGAAACCGCCAGAATGCTTAGCACTATCGGGGATCAAGATGCGATTCGAGAGGTCTTAGGGACATTAATTCCAATGTCAGTTCTTGAGCACCTTATTGAAACAAATGGTCTGCATCGACTTGCCTTCATGGGTGAAGGTGGCGAGCCAGTCGGTTAGTCCCATGCACCTTCAAATGTACAAGATTCATTACACGTGTCAGTGATTATACCAGTGTCTAGGAATCCCCAAGCCATCGAATAGGCTTCTGGAAGCGGCACAACCTGTCCGTGAGCATTTCCATGATAGTCAGTAGACCCTGCTTGATTTCCTATTGGAACTGGAGGAAATTGTCCATCAAAGTATACAACACCTGATCCAGTAATTTGATTTGCTACCACATCGACTCCCCATGGTTTCCAAGCAGATGATTCAAGATTAGTTATCCCTGCAGTTCTTACTGCTCTGTCACAACTCAAACTACTTACTTGGTAATCATTCATAGAAGTGATATAAGCCATCTCAAAAGGCTGTATCATTCCTTCAATACCGCTCTGGTGATATGGTAAGAACGTCTCTGCATCTGTCGAATCCCATATTGATTGAAGCATGGCAATTAAAATCCCTCTATTATTTCTAGATGGATAAGCTACATCTTCTGTGAATAGGATCTCAAAGGTAGTATAATGTGTGGACCTTTCAATTTGATGAGTGAATGAAGATCCCCCAACCCAAAGTACACCTCGATCTACTTCAGGAACCATACTCATGAGAGCAGGTCCTCTTAATCCTCCAAATGAAACCCCCCAATAGTCAATATCTGAGGAGTCTACAAGATTAGTCCCATTATGTTTTAATTCATCAATGTCTGAACAAATTCCCGTGAATGTACGAATCATTGCTAAGTTATTGATTATAGATTGCATATGCCTTTCTTGTTGGTGCTGGAAGTATTCGACATTGATTAATGAGAATGTGAGTGCCTCAAAATCTCCATCTGAACTCCACCCCTTCCAATCTGTTCCTATCATTACTTTCCCATACATATTAGCAAACACATGATTCGCCCTAACCATGCCATCGCCATCTCCCATAAACCCGTGACCAAGTATTGTCAATTCGCCTGATCGATTCTCATCTGCAAGAATTTTCGGAATTAGTATTGTAAAAACAATCTCTCTATTTTCAACGAACTCTGGAGAACCAAAATCGTCCCTTCGCATTTCTGAAGGAGCAAAAGCAGATTCCATATATTGTGGGGTTGTTACTGTCCCTCTAATAAGACGGAAAGTAGTATTTTCCTCTCCCCATTCGTCGATTACTTCTGTGACATTACATCCGATGCCTTCGCTTCCTAATCTCTCTGATGCATCATCCCTCATCTCTACTAAATCTTGTATCATCGATTCAGTGGATGCTGTATGGAAGTACCAAGCGGCCTGCAGAGTAGATCTTTCCACACCCACTCCTGTAAGGGCATTGAAGAGTTCTTCGTAATCGACCCTTTGCTCTTCTATCTGTTTTGAATCTGTAGTCAAATTATCTCTGAGTGCAACAAATGCATCAGAGCCTTGTATTGTATTTCCACCATCATCTACCATGTTGCGATAAGCTACTCCATATGAGGTATTATGGTCAAGTCCTTTGATGGTCCTAACATATACAAAAGTGACCTCATCATCTTGACTCCTGGCATCAATTTCAACCCAATGGGGTTGTATTTCTCCATTATCTAAATTTATCAAAATAGTTTCATGCTCAGGGTTCAGAGAATTTCCAATATTGTATTGATCAGCCATTTCTGACACATCCGGAGTTGAATCAAATGCTGTGAAAATCTGAGTAGAGGGGCTATACCCATCTAGTCTATTTATCATATGAAATTCATTAGTGGATGTAGATTTTGAATCAGGAATTGCTTCTCCTGATATGTGTAATCTGTAGCCTGTATTCGAACTGTCGTCGTCGAATAGGAAAGTAGGTGCTGGGAAGGGCAGCATACAATGATGCGGATTAACATCATCGCAGAACTCTGACTGCGAACTTAGAATTATTTCCGGCTCATCGATTTCCTCATCTTCTTCGTAAATACATGATTGATCAGGATTAGTAGCGTCCGAATTATAATTCTCCGCATTTTCATCCATACAGCCTTCAATTGATACGAGTTCTGGTTCAGATTCTCCTGTACAGCCAGATAGTAGCATTGAAATCACAATCAATGCAATGCATATATTGTTCAGTCTATCGTTCATAATCTGATTGGAACTGGATTTATCCTATAAATTAGTGTGGTAAATTACACCTAGTGTCCAATAAGTAACTAATTACTTGTGACAATAACTTTTGCAGGTCTTAGAACTCTATCATGTAGCAGATAACCAGATTCAACTTCTTCTAAAACGAGACCGGATTCTTGACCATCTTGTACTGGAACAGTAGCGATTGCTTCCATTTGTGTTGGGTCGAATACCTTACCAGTTGTCTCTAGAATAGTGACGCCTTCGGATTCAAGGGCTTTCTTCAGAGAATCAAGAGTCATCTTTACACCATTTGCGATTGCCTCATTGTCACTATTTTCATTTGCGATTGCTTTCTCTAAGGAATCGATTGCCGGTATAATTCGAGAGGCCAATCCGGCGGCTCCGAATCGAATTGCTTCGGCTCTATCCCTCAGTCCTCTTTGCCTAGCGTTAGCCGTCTCAGCTTGAGAGTACTGTAATTCCTTCTCAAGTTCAGAGAGCTTTGCCTCAAGCATAGCCATGTCATCTTCGAGTTCTTCTTTCTCTCCGACATCTTCCGACTCATCATCAGGCATGGTCTAGCGGTTTTGTCGACCATTCAAGAATCCAATGGTCCAGATGGTTCCTTCAAACACTATTCAAGATAGAAATATTCTCCGCTAGCCTTTTGTTCACGATCTTTGCGACTACCCGGCTTGTTTATTCTAGGTCTATGTGATTCGTGATCTCTACGAAAAGTAACTTCAACATCTTTTAGGAATTTATTCATTCCTTTCCTGGCAGACATAGGCCCTTCTGCATTACCATATGAGCCACCTAATCCATTGAATACTAATAATGAATCTGAGACAATATCAATGAAATAAATGTCATGATCTATTACCATCGCAGCTTTTTCATTGCTTTCCATAGTCCTTCTGATTGCTTTTGCTGCCTCCATTCTTGCATTGGCGTCTAAGTGAGCACTCGGCTCGTCTAGAAGGTATAAGTCGGCTTCTTTTCCAAGGCAAATTACAATGCTAACAGCCTGTAACTCGCCCCCAGACAACTTCTTGGCGCGTAGTTGTAACAATTGGTCGACTTGCAACGGCCTTACAACTTGAGTGTGAAATTCACCGCTACGCCACTTGGCTCCAAGTTCTGTATCAAGCCAGTCTTGAACGCTACCATCAAAATCTGTATTAACGTGCTGTGGTTTGTAAGAGATGGTAGCTTCCATGGTGCACCATCCTTGATCTGGTTCTAACTCCCCAGCAATCATCTTGACCATAGTCGTCTTTCCAGTCGCATTCGGTCCGACAACACCAACAACCTCGGCGCTACGAACTTCTCCATTTCCAGTTTTTAGTTCGAAATCGCCCAATTTTTTCTGCATATCCCCCCATTGTAATATTGGAGTTCCAATATCCATTCCTCTATCGCGTCCTCTGAGGAATTTGATTGGCTTATCACGAATACGAATATTTTCTTCGGGAAGATAACCGTCTAAATATGCGTTTATTGCGGTCCTAGTTGTTCTAGGAGGTGTGAAAATCCCATAAGCGGATCGATCACCGTATATTACGTGAATTAAATCGCACAGAACATCAAGTATGGCCAAATCGTGTTCCACTACCAGAACTCTGTTTCCCCTCTCTGCTAATTCTCTAACAACTCCTACCATCCTCATTCTTTCATAAATATCCAAGTAAGAAGAGGGCTCATCGAAAAAGTACACGTCGGCTTCTTTCAGAAGCGTTGCACAAATTGCAACACGTTGTAATTCTCCACCGGACAAAGCCTCAAGATTCCTTTCCAAAATATGGTCGATACCCATTATCCTACTAAAATGAGGTACTTCGTTTCTTTCGTCAACTCTCTCGAGTAAATCTATCACCTTTCCTTGAAAGATTTTGGGAAGCTTATCGATGTACTGTGGTTTTACGGCGATTCTTACCTCTTCCTCTGCAACAAGTCCGAGATAATCCCTTAACTCACCTCTGGGAAAGGTTGTGATTACATCTTCCCATTGTGGGCTTGGATTTCTCCAATCCCCGAGATTAGGCGTAAATGAACCTGATAGCAAATTTATTGCAGTTGATTTTCCAATCCCGTTAGGCCCTAGAATACCCACAATTTGCTCCTGTTTAGGAGAAGGTAGCCGAAATAATTTGAATGAATTTTCCCCATAACTATGTGTTAGATCAGTGTCTAATTCTTCTGGTAAATTGATAATTTTTACAGCATCATCGGGACAGTGTTTAGCTCTAGTGAAGCATACAGGGCAAGCGGTTTCAAGAATTCTACATTTATTCCCATTTACTTGAATACAATCTCTATCACACATTTCGGAATATTTCTTCAAATATGCAAATGCGTTGCTGTTAGGTTTACAACGCTCCTCAAGAAGTATTGCCACCCTCATTAATATCCCTCCGAATTGCTATACTCGATAATCTTCCCTTTTGTCTTGGCCTTTCAAAGTCGCTTCTTGCTCAGAGGGCAAGGAAGCGATATCTCGCGTATACATACGCGGCTAGAGAGATTTTCTCCGCCTTTGATAATTGTACACGCTCTGTAAATACGTCACCATCCTTCTTGCCTATTTTCTTTAGGATGGATTCGTAAAATGCCATCATTGCTGCCGGCGAATATCGAGATTGCCTATCTAATAATGGAAGTAGTTTGAATGCCTTATCTCGGTAATTTCCGGCTCTTTCTATATATTCTTCAACGAACGGTTTCCAACCAGGGTGATTGAGTAATTCAGCCCCGCTCTTAACATCGTTTTCGCTAATTCCATACCTTCGCAAATCCTCCATGGGGAGGTAAATTCGGTCTCGCTCTGCATCCTCTGCAACATCTCGGATGATATTTGTCAATTGCATGAAAATGCCCCATGCTTCAGAAAATTCTCTAGCTTCCAATTCTGAGTAGCCGTAGATTTCGATACAAACCAATCCAACTGTAGATGCGACTCGGTAACAATAGGAGTAGAGTTCCTCGAAAGTTTCGTAGCGGTTTAGATGGAAGTCGTCCTCCATCCCACTAATCATATCGTCAAGTAATTGGCGTGGGATATTGTAACGCCTAATGGTATCTTTCAATGCGATAAAAATTGGATCGGTTGAGGTGACTTGACCGTAAGCACTAGACAATTTCTTTCGGTAGTAAAATAATTGTGACATTCTATCGTCATAATGGTCTCTAGAAACCACCGGGCTACTTCCCGTCAACCTCTCGATGTGTGCTCGATACTCTACTGACTCTGGGTTGTCTGACGATCCTCCGGGAAAGGAATCGACATAGTCTCCATCTGCGATATCATCTGCTCTACGACAAAATGCATAGTATGCGCAGATAGCTTGACGGGCCTCACTGGGTAGATACTTGAACGAGTGGTAGAAGTTACCTGCCTCTACACGTGTCAACTCTTCACAGTATTCGTATGCAGTCTCGATCATGTATTCTGGGACATCCGATTCTGACCAAATTGCTGCGTCAATGTGTCCAAATGGATTCAGTAATTCACCACGTGTACCAACAACACCCATGAATCGGGCACCTTCTCGGATTGTTTCGAGGGCGGTAATCGAAATTGCTCGAGCCGCTTCTCGGGTCAGGCTAACTTTAGATCTTACACCCTCAATTCCGGGATTTTGAACATCTGCGTCCACAAGTGAAATGCTACGCTCAGCATCGTGCCGCAGTTCGCTTGCGGAATCGTTGCTAGTGCCTCGAGACATGGTAAAGCCGAAGGTAAGCCCTCGTCATTCGCTCTTGAACCTCTCCCTCGCGCGCGTGCAGGCCGCTTCAGCGGCCTTAAACAGGTTCAGAAGCCGTTTATTGCTCGATTTGCTGCCCTGCTAAGGATTTTATTTTCCATTCTCTTGAACCTTGTAGAAATCAAACAAAAAACAGCTATTTTACGGATTCTACTTCTATTTACCTTAATCCTCTCAGAGGCATCAAGAACATTGCCCTTTCGAAGCAATGCAATGGTTTCTAAGCCAATAACAACAGGTAGCATACAAGCCATCCGAAGGCTACGATATTTCCTTGGAATCATCCGAATGTAATTTATTGCGGAATCATAGTGTTCACAGGTCAGGTCAAGATAGGAATCGTATAGTGGCCTAAAAACATCAATTGAATCAGGATTGTATAGGTCCTCATGATTTAGTCCAATTTCTGCTAATCTATCATTTGGGATATAACATCGGCCTAAGGCTAAATCTGCAGGAATATCTCTCAATATATTGGTCATTTGTAGCGCTTTCCCGAAGCAAATTCCAAGTGAATCGAAGGTTTCGGTATCAGGAACATCTCCCGATAATTCATTTTGCAAAGTAATCGCGGTCCAAAATTCTCCAACACTTCCTGCGACTCTGTAGGTATAATCGTCCAATTGGATGTCGTTTTCCAGGCAGGTTAGTTCTGATCCAAGGGCTCCAAATCGGACCAAATCTAGCCGCTGTCCCGAAATGATAATGTCGAGACATCGTTGCATTAATTCAGCATCTTTTGGTTCCATGTTTCGATATGCAATAATGACGGATTCTAGGTTTTCAAGCAGCCTTTTTTCATCTGCATCGTCTTGCAACTCTGCGATATTTGAAAGATCCAATTTTTCACCGCTGAACAAGTGTTTTTGATATCCATCAAGAGCCTCAATTAAGGCATCAACATCTTTGGTTTTTGAATCTGCTATCGTGTCTGCAAGGCGAGCGAGGAGGTACAGTAGGCCGACCTGATCTCTGACACTATTTGGGAGGCTTGTTAGAGTCAAATGAAAGGAACGAGATGTCGCCTTGAGCAATCCATCGATGTGCTCATCAATAATCTCAGCCATGTTATTCTAACCTCGCCCACAGTCGCTTATCTGTTGAGTCCTTCGTTGCTTACTTTATTCCCAGATTCTCCAATCTTCGTCTTCTTTCTTAGCAGAGTTTGGCCAATCAGGCCATTTCTCGTCATGTTTCCAATCTGAGAAATCTCGAACCCCATTTTCTCTAAGGTATGTTGCAGCCGCTACGAGCCCAGCCCTAGTTGAAGCCTCTAGGCTTGAGGGCCAATCGATATTGATCCAATCCCCACCCAAAATCACTCCCTCACCAGCATCAAGTGGATTCGGCCGATCCCGTTGAGAACCAGTTCTCATAGCGGTAGCAGATCGATTTATTCTAACCACATGAAAATCAATCAATGGAGGAGATTCAGGGAATGCAATTTCGATTACTCTTTGGTATTCTGTTTTTATCAATTCGTCATCCCAATCCTGATATTTGTCAGCGTAGGAAACTGGGCTGCAAATCCAATGGCCCGGAAGGCCAGACCTCTTTCCATCATCGAGTTCACCAGACCGATCGAATAACATCTGAATCAAAGGCTCATCGCAACAAATCACGAACGGGATTCCTTCTGGTAAAACGGGTCCCTCATGAAAGGCATGAATCCCTATTTGAGAGGTGTTACCCAATTTTGCAAGTCTTTCTGCGACTTCATGAGACGCCATACTCGCTGAAGAACCGGTTAGTAGCCTTGCAGTATCGGAGATTGGCGTACAAATGATGACCACTGTTGCTGCATGAAAACCATCTTTTGTATTAACTCCTGTGACTACACCTGAATCTCGGAATAGACTGGTGACAGGGGTTGAGAGATGAACCTCGACATCTGAATCCGCAAGTGTTCTTCGTAAGTTGGAGGATACAGCATTTGTGAAATCGTTTGTAAAACAACCAACATCGAATGCATTCGCGTTTCCGAGAAGAGCTTTCTTGAACAGGAAAATTGCCGATGAGGCACTTGCTTCAGAGCAATCTAAGTTTAATGCCAATTTACTTATTGGATTCCAAAACCGTGAGATTGCTCGCTTACTCTGGCTATTATCTTCTAGCCATTGAAGAAAGCTTAGGTCATCTAGTTCTCGCCTTTGTTGTTCATTTGTTGCTTGGATAGTTTGAACTGCCTTTTGCATTGAGAATTTATCACCTAAGCCTAGGAAATTAGCATTAAGAAAAGATGCAGATAGATGGTTTGGAGGAGGGAGACTACCTGCTTCAATTTTTGAAATTCGCCCCCGGCCAACTTCGAGAAATGCTAGCATGGTGGATTTTTGCAATTTTACTGATTCTCTCGACTCACATGTTGCAAGTAATTGGAGAAATCTCTCGAAGTTTCTGAAAAATACATTCTGTGTTCCGTCAATTTGTCGTTCGAGTCCAGGAATTTTCACACTACCATAACGGCCACCCAATCGGTTGGATGCCTCTAACAAAGTTACATTCACACCCCTACCTGCAAGGGCAAGGGCAGAGGAACAACCGGCTATACCTCCGCCAATTACAACCACCCGCGATTGCGAACTCACGAGGGGTTCGTCGCATTATTTGGATTAAGTCTGACCGTGATTACCCGGTCAAAGGAGTCGGTCTTCAGAGAAGACCGGATTCTTCCAGAGCCAGTTTCAACACAGCGCCAATTTCAGAAGGGTCTCGTGCTATGTGAATTCCAGCCGCCTCGAATGCTGCAAATTTTTCCGCAGCAGTGCCCTTTCCACCAGAGATGATCGCGCCGGCGTGCCCCATTCTTTTTCCGGGTGGGGCTGTTGAACCTGCAACGAAGCCGACAATTGGTTTACTCATGTTCACAGCGGCCCATTCGGAAGCATCTTCCTCAGCGGTGCCTCCGATTTCACCAATCATAACCACGGCTACGGTTTGAGGGTCGGCTTCGAATGCCGACAAACAATCAATGAATCCGGTTCCATTCACTGGATCTCCGCCGATTCCAATACAGGTAGACTGCCCTTCACCGATACTCATTGTTTGTGCAACCGCTTCATAGGTCAAAGTGCCTGATTTCGATACGACTCCAATCCTACCCTTGGCATGGATATGTCCTGGCATGATTCCAATTTTACAACCGCCATTATCTCCGGGTGTAATGATTCCGGGGCAGTTTGGCCCAATGAGTCTAATCCCTGCTCTTTCATTTACGTAGGCGACTGCCTTTACCATATCCAGAGTTGGTATTCCCTCGGTGATACAAACAATGACTCCATGTCCCTTGATTTTGTCGAAGGCATCAGCCGCCTCCATGATTGCTGCAGCAGCAAATGGAGGGGGGACATAGATTACTGAAGCGTCCGCATCTGTTTGCTCAATCGCTTCCATCATGGTATTGAAAACTGGGAATTCAGTGCCTGCTAATTCTACAGTTTGCCCTCCCTTTCCGGGGGTTACGCCACCGACCAAATTTGTACCATATTCAACCATTTTCTCACCATGGAAACTTCCTTGCGAGCCGGTTATTCCCTGAATAATTAATTTCGAATCTTCCTGAACCCAAATCGCCATCACTGACCACCTCCAATTAGTCCGACAATTGCTTCGGCACCTTCAGCCAATGTCTCCACAGATGTACAATCAAGGTCGGAGGCATCGATAATCGCTCGTCCCTCCTCAAACATCGTTCCCGATAGACGAATTACCAGTGGAACTTCCAAACCCATGTTTTCAGAGACAGCAAGTACGGCTTTTGCAACAATGTCACAGCGTTGGATTCCTCCGAAGATATTGACTAATATTCCTTTGACGTTGGGGTCTTCGAGAATTATCTCAAAGGCTTCCTGAACTTTGGCTTCATCAGCACCGCCGCCAATATCTAGGAAATTAGCAGGTTCTCCACCATAGAGTTTGATTACATCCATAGTTGCCATGGCCAAGCCTGCACCGTTAACTAAGCAACCAATGTCACCATCGAGTTTGACGTAAGAGAGTCCGGCTTCATTGGCTCGAGTTTCAGTAGGCTCTTCTTCAGATAGGTCTCTCATATCTTCCCACTCTTTGTGCCTGAATGAGGCGTTTTCATCAAACCCGACCTTAGCGTCAAGAGCTACTATTTCGTCAGATTTAGTTCGGACTAAAGGATTGATTTCCACCATTGCGCAATCGTTGGATAAGAATAGATTGTATAGGCTTCCTATCATACTCAAAAAGTCCTCCAAAGCCGCGCCCGATAGGCCAAGTGCTGTGCCTAGTTCGTTTTTTTGCGATTCAAGTAAACCCGTTGATGAATCAACCCAAATTTTGTGAATCGCTTCGGGTGTACTTTCAGCTACTTCTTCAATATCCATCCCACCCTCAGTCGAGGCCATGATTAACACCTTCTTTGCTTCTCTATCTACTAAGAGAGCGAGATAATATTCGTGGGCAATTTCACAACCAGCCTCAACGTAGATATTGCTAACTAATTTTCCAGCAGGACCTGTTTGTTTTGTTACAAGGATATGACCGAGGATATTTTCCGAATAGGTTTCAACCTCATCTCGTGAGAATGCAATTTTAACTCCGCCTTCCATCAATAAATCTCCTGAATCGGGGCAGTATAGATTTCCTTTGCCGCGACCACCAGCATGAATCTGACTCTTCACAGCAACAACTTTTGAGTCAAGAGAATCGTATGCAGCAAGCGCTTCCTCAATAGATTTGCAATGAACTCCTTCCTGAACCTTTACTCCCGCAGAACGAAACAGTTCCTTCCCCTGATACTCGTGAATATTCATGTCGACGCTCCGGCGACTCAACATCCGTCTTTCAACGATGCGCCTTGTGAATGTGCAGGAGGCGTCGGGGACACGAAGTGCTGAAAGTAGTAATTGCACCCGCCCAACCATGGACGTAGTGGTTCTGGCGGGCGGATTTGGCACTCGACTTAGACCATGGACCAATTCTATCCCTAAGCCACTTCTCCCGATTTTGGATAAATCAATGATTGAACATGTGCTAAACGTACTTCCTGAATCTGAAGTCGATAAGGTGCTAATCGCTGCGGGTTATGGTGTAGATCAAATGAGAGATTATTTTTCAAATATCAACCTTCCATACGAGGTTGTTATCGTTGAGGAAGCCGAACCTTTGGGAACTGGAGGAGCAATCGCTAATTGTCGCCCATATCTATCAAATGGTACCTTTTGTGTGATTAATGGAGATTTAATTACAAGCTTGAAAGTGAAGGATATGTTAGAATTCCATAAGAAGAACGGCGGCCTTGCTACAATTTCACTTTGGCCTGTAAAAGATCCTTCAAGATTTGGAGTTGCGGATTATATCGAAGAAACGGGTAAAATAATGAGATTCCAAGAAAAACCTCCCGTCGAAGAAGCATTCTCAAATTTAATCAATGCTGGAACCTATCTTCTTGAACCTGAGATTTTCGATTACATGCCCGAGGGTAGACATAGCATGGAGAGAGATGTATATGAGAAAATTGCAGAAAATGGAGTATTGAATGGATTCCCCTTCGAAGGCATGTTCGTTGATGCAGGCACTCCTGAATCATTTGTTGAGGCAACTCAAGCATGCATTAGTTCCGGAAGATATTCTAAAGGCGAATCAAGGGGTAACTCATGGCTTGGAGAGAATGTTGTCACGTCTGGAACTATAGTGTCCAGTTCAGTTGGAGAAAATTCTCGCATCGGTAATGGCAGCACTGTAGAAAATTCTGTTATTCTTAATGAAGTAGTAATCGGAGAAAATTGTTCGATAAGGAATTGCCTCATTGGGAAAAATTCCATGATTCATGACGGTTCATCATTGGATGGAATTATTCTTGATCATGGTGCAACAGTAGAGTGAATTTTATGGCCTCGAATTTCGGAAACATTGGTTTTTCGGGTAAACTTAGGCCTTCTCAAATTGCCTCATCTGGGATTATTCGCAAGGAATTAGGAAGAGATTCGAAAGAATTACTCATTGTAGCCCCACCTGGTTCAGGAAAGACCGTTCTTGGATTGTATGTATGGTCAGATTTGGTCAGATTACCAACCTTGGTTCTTAGTCCTAATTCTGCGATTCAGGCTCAGTGGGTAGAGAGGGCAAAGGAATTGTTCAATTTGGACGGTAGAGATGATGAGATTGGGACTGACCCAAAGAACCCTGGGATACTGACCTCTCTAACTTACCAATCTGTCACACTGCCAAAGAGAGGAGGTGGCGATTTAGACGAATCTGCGATGGAACTTTGGATTAGCCAATTGATGACTCCGGTAAACGACTTAGTCGAGGCGGAGGATCGAGAAAGTGCAATATCTTGGATTGAAGATTTGGGGGAAAAAAACCCTGAACATCATGGAGAAAGGATGAGCCATTTCAGGAAAAAGGTTCGAGATGACTTGTCGGAACATGGTAATGCCCTTTGGGTATTGCATGACTCTTCCAAAGCCAATTTAATGAGGCTCAAGGATGCTGGTGTAGGATTAATCATACTCGATGAATGTCATCATCTATTGGAGCATTGGGGGAGAGTTTTATTGGAAATTGTTGAATTTTTAGACAATCCAGTTGTTTTGGGTTTGACCGCTACTCCACCCGAGGTAACCGACGCTCCCAAAGAAGAAAATCTGTATCTTGATCTATTCGGAGAGGTAGACTATGAGGTCCCAGTTCCCGCCTTGGTGAGAGATGGAAATTTAGCACCATACCAAGATTTAGCATATTTCGTAAGACCTTCCGATCATGAATTGAAATATATTGCAAATGTAACCAATGATTTCAAAGAATTAATCGAAAATCTAAGGCGAGGCCCAATCGATTCTAGCGATAGGTTACCTGGTCTAGATATTTGGCTTGCCAGAACATTAGATGAGTTAGATTTACCAGCAGGTAAAGCATCAGATTGGACTTCATTTTGCAGAAGAGACCCCGGTTTGGCAAACTCTGCGAGAGGATTTCTAGTCCACTATGGGAGGAGTCTTCCAAGCGATGTCCCTCCTCCTGAATTACATATGGTTCGTTCAGGAGATAGTATGAGCACTTTGATTACTATTCTCGATAGATACATCCGTAATGGATTAATGCGATCAAACAACAAAAAAGATCACGCTCTGGCTGATGAAGCAAAACAAAAATTAAGATTACTTGGAGTGCAAATAACGGGCTCTGGAGCTAGATTATGTGCCTCTCCAATTGGAAGAGTGATGGCGTATGCTTCTGCAAAATATGATGCTCTTCGAGAAATTCTGACCGCTGAAATGCAAGCATTGGGTCCTGATATCCGTGCGGTTATTGTGACCGATTTTGAGAAAACATCAGCCACCACGATAGTGGAGGGTGTTTTGGACAAAGAGGCAGGTGGGGCAGTTGCGGCTTACAGAGCGGTGCTACAATCCGAAGCAACGGATAGACTGAATCCTGTGTTGATGACCGGAACAACGGTTCTTGTTGATGATGATTTATTGCAGAATATTTTCCCCCGCTTTGAGCAATGGGTTGATGAAAGGGGGTTGGAGATAAAGTTCGATTATATCGAGCGAGGTGAATATTTTGAAATCCGTGGTAGGGGTAAGGATTGGCTTCCTAGATATTACACGATGATGATTACAGAATTATTCCAAGAAGGTGTAACTAATTGTCTTGTAGGGACCAGAGGACTTCTTGGAGAAGGTTGGGATGCGAGTAGAATCAATGTGCTGATTGATCTTACAACCGTCACCACAAGTATGAGTATCAATCAATTAAGAGGCAGATCATTCAGGCTAGACAAACTTTGGCCCGAGAAGGTCGCAAACAATTGGGATATTATCTGCCTTGCAGATGAATTTGAGAAAGGCTTCGATGATTATCTCCGATTCAAAAGAAAGCACAAACAACTCTACGGTGTTGGTGATGATGGTGCCATAGAAAAAGGAGTTGGACATGTTCATGCAGCATTTACAGAAGCAAAGCCAGAAGGCGTCTCAGAAACTATGAGCGTCTTTAACGAAGAGATGTTAATGAGAGCAAAAAATAGAGCTAGAACAAGGGAACTTTGGGGTATAGGGCAACCGTTCAATGCCGAACCAAAAGAGGCCGTGGAAATCAAAATGAATCTAGTGGAAGGATTGGGGGGTGGACAATTTTACTCTCCAACTTCTATTGGCTTGGTAGAATGGAATCATGATTCATTGGTACTTTCAATAGGAGAAGCTGTTGCTCTGACACTAAAGGAACTGAGATTGATTAACTTCGGGGCAGAAATTGGAGGTGGTTCCAGAAGTGGTGGTTGGATGCGAGCATATCTGAAAGAAGCTAATGAAGAGGAATCAGCAATTTTTGCATCAGCAATGCAGGAAATACTTGGTCCATTAGATAATCCTAGGTATGTTATCCCCAGAGAAGTGAAAATAATCACGGACAATTGGTTCAGTAAAATGCTACCAGAAGTTCTAGCAAAATATGTTCGTTCAAAGAAGAATAAGCTTGCAATGTTTCATTCAGTTCCAAGGGTGCTCTGTAAAAACAAAGATGATGCTGCTATTTTCCAACACTATTGGAATCAGAAAGTGAGTCCTGGGGCAGTTATGTACGGTCACAGTAAGTCCGGCAAAGAAATGGTTTCGGAAATTAAAAAGCAAGGCCTTGTACCACAGTCTTCGATAAATCAGAAGAATATTTTTCTCTGATTAGTTCGAACATTTTTGACACTCAATGCTGGTTCCTGCGTGCTGTTTACAGAACCGATTTCGACAGGTATAGCACCTGAAGTCAAATGCACTGACTGAATTTTCACAACCCGGGTGCCCGCAAGACTCTTCACCGGTTTTTGCTTTGGTCTCGTCATTTGATTTATCTACAGAGTAACCTTCTTCCCACCATTCGTCACCAATGATTTCTTCTTTCTTTTCCTCAACAACTTCCTCTTTGAGGCCAAGTACCTTGATCACGTAGGGACTGTCTAAGAATCGTCCCACATCCGATTCGGGAATACTCCATATTTCTGCGAGCCTCTGTCTTGCATCTTCTAGGGATTTAATGCCCCCTCCTCGTGCCTCAATGTATGCGATTAATCTGTCATAGGCTCGAATGTAAGAGGGAGCTAGTTCACGGTTGAGATTAAGTGGTTGAGGGTTCCTTTTGGCGTTTCGGTCAAACGAGGAATAACTCCTCTTCTGTGGCACCTTGCCTTGCTCAAGTCCAACTTTTACTAGCATCACGATAATTGGTCCGAAAGCAAATAGGAATGCATAGAAAACAAAGTCATCTCCAATTCCAGTAAGTACGAAGATAGATAGTAACGCTGCAGGAATGAAGAAAGCCAACTTGTTATCTGTTTGCTCATCCACAAACTTGATTGCGGACCATATTCCACTGAAGAATATAAAAATAATTCCGACAACAATTTCTAATCCTGCAGCTGACATAGCAATCACTCGATAGTGTGACCGCGGCGCTGTCCCGGCGCCGCGGCCGATGAGGTACCGTCTGTACATGCGTAGCATGTTGCAGTCATTGCCCTCTCGGGCTCCTTCTTCGGGACAATACGCGGTTAACCCCGCGGACGATAAACTCAGCGCCGGACAGCGATTCTAATCGCTGCTTCTTTGGAGCCAGCAATCTCTGAGGAATCAACTCTTATTGGCAAACCTAGACGTTTGCATAAATCCAAATGAGATGAAGACCATGGAAACTTACATCTTGAACCTGCCTCATATCCCATGACGGTAATTGGCTCTAATTCTGATTCCCAACTATCATTTACCATCCTTCCTGTAACTCTAACCCATGCATGCTCAAATCTTCTCAAATCATTTACAAATCCAGTCAGTCCTATTTTTGTTAATTTGCTAATCAAGTAATCTCTAGGCAAAGCCCTAGGGATGATTGCAAGCACATTTCTTCCATCTTCTAAATAAGCCACAGGACCCAAATCTAACGCTTCAAAATGTTCTTGAGCTTGAGAAATAGCTTGTTTGGGCGTGCCCCATTTCAAGGGAAGGTATGTGATTAAGGCCGAACGATCCTTTGTTCCATGCACGTGAGTACTGACCTCCACGCTGATGAATTCTTCAGACTCTGAATTTGTATTATTTTGTGATTTAGTAAATTTCTTTCTAAGAGCTAATTTGGGTAAAGAAAATGGAGGATTCTTTGGGACCTTTATCGCCAAATCATGTCTTGGTATTTTTTCTATCCAATCATTTATCGAGTTTTCAAGCCAATCTTCTTGAATAATACTGCAAATCCAACCCGTAGAGCCGTGAATAGTTCCAGGTAATCGAATTATTCGCCGAGTGTCGGCAGTGACTACGGGGTCAACTGGGTGACCGGCATCCAATACTCTTTGTAGCAATTCTTTCCTTTGCTCCCTGACTTTTTCTTCTCTTTTTTGCGGATTAGGTTCTGCAAATAAATCCCGATTGGGATCTTTGGCGATTAAATGGAAACCCTTGCTACCTGAAAACGAAATATGTTGAATCTCTAAGTCCGTATTTTTGTTCAACCAATTTTTTAGTTCTAATGTTGCCAATCTTGCCGCTTCTAATTTCTTCTTACAAAAGGGTCTCATATCAATGTCAAAAACAACGAGATGATCTAGCAAGATAGGTGTAGGTTTGCTCTTATCTTTCAATCGTGGTAAGTTAACTGGGTCGAGCCAAGATGAGGTGGATACATACACATCGGTTGGCATTGAGCCTCGAAATTCCTTTACGAGAGATTTTTTTGATGCTATTCTCCTTTTCGAGGTCACCCAAGGGCCCTTTAGAGTACGCCAACGAAATTGATGCCGGCTTGATTTTTCTAACCAATCTAAGTTTATGAGATTCGATGAATTGTAATGCTCAGAAAGAACTGGCTCAGTCCATTCCGGCTTACCTGCCATAAACTCAAGAATCGGTGCTAGGTATTGGATTAATCCCCGTCAGCGTCAAAGAGTTAATGCTTCTCGCATACCTGTGAATCAACCTCTAGTTGTAGTCAATTTGAAGACATACGAGACCGCACATGGCGCCAGTGCTGAAGCCCTCGCTCAGGCGATTGCTAGCGTCGAGACCGATGCTCGTATGGTAGTCGCAGTCTCAGCCTTTGATTTGTCCGCCGTGGTTGCCGCAGCCCCTGAATTAGAAGTCTGGTGTCAGCATCTCGACCCTGTTGGATTTGGTTCATACACCGGATGGCTACACCCTGCAACCGCAGTCGAGCGGGGCGCATCTGGGACGCTGATTAATCATGCAGAGCACAAGGTGGAAATCGAGCACGTGGCCATGCTACTCGACCAAGTTCCGGAAGGATTCACTGTATGTGCATGTGCTGCAGACATCGAAGAGGCTCGAGCACTAACGGCATTGGAGCCCGACTTTGTCGCTGTCGAACCACCTGAATTGATTGGTGGAGATATTTCTGTTACAACTGCCGACCCCTCAATAGTTAGCGGTACAGCGGCCGCAGTTAGGGAGATTTCCGAACAAGTAGGGATTCTTTGTGGTGCAGGAGTAAAGAACGGTGCGGACGTTGCAGCGGCAATTGAACTTGGAACAACTGGAGTTCTGCTTGCTAGTGGAGTTACGAAAGCAGGAGATCCGGCATCTGTTTTGGCTGACCTCGTTTCTTCTCTCTGAGATTAGTAAATTACTAATACACTCTTGCCGGGAAAAGGAATAAAGCCCTGACCTCAATCAAGTGAGTTATGGTAGAGATTCTTTGTCCGCATTGTGAAGAGGAAATAGAACTGGATGACGATGCCTCTGGAGAATTTGCTTGCCCGTATTGTGAAGGGGAATTCGAATGGAATGTTGAACCTTCTTCTCCTACCTTACAGGGTGACCCTACTGTTAGTCAAGGTCCTGATGTTAGTTTCAATGGTGATGATAGTAGTTTAGGCACCTATGCAATTGTTGCAGTCGTTTTGGGTTCTATCGCGTTTTTCACCGGTATTTGTTCCGCTTCAATACCAATTTTTGGTCTATGTAATCTTTTGATCGCAATTCCCGCAGGAATTATTTCTTTCATGAATAGGAACAAACTCGAGCAGTTCCCTGCCACTTCTCATAAAGGAATGGTTAATGCTGGCTTTTGGTTAGCTGTAGTCGCTGTTTCTATTACTATTCTGGCTCAAATCTTTTGGATCATAATGATTCTAATCGCTCCAGAATCAAGCGGAGAGTGGTTCCAATGCGCCGATGGTTTCGGGGAAATCCCAATTGAATTTGTTAACGATGGAGAAGCCGATTGTTGGGATGGTTCTGACGAAGGAGTCTGAATCATCATACAATTTTTGACGAGAGCCTAGATACAACTCAATCGAGAGTTCTAATCACTGACGAGCTTGCTTTCTAGCAGCCTTTCGCCTTCGTAGCTTCTTCTTTCGCCACTTCCAGCGTTGCTTCCCAGCCTTCTTCCACGCACGGGAACCTCGCTTCATGCAGCGCGCCGACCTGCTGGGTGTATTTGATGTAAACGGTGAATACCTACGGGATTACTAAGCAGAGAATGGTGGTGGGCGCGCCAGGATTCGAACCCGGGTCACCGGCTTAGAAGGCCAGCATGATATCCAGACTACACTACGCACCCATGCCATGCGCGGCACTCCCCCTTTGTGAAACCTGCACCCTGCCATCTACTGTAAGATGCTGCTCTATGGGGAAGAAGCCCCCTCTTCGTTACCATCGTCAACTGTGCTGTGATTGAGAATTCCATCATCTAGCATATCTTCACGTATTTCCGACTTTGAGCGACCGGTTTCCTTGGCGATTTTTTTCAATTTCTTGTTAACTCTACGTTGTCCCCCGATCAGTTCTCTGATGCCGTGATAAATCCGTAAAATAGTCTCTAATATTGAAAGTAGGATGAGGCTATTTATGTAAGACCGTGCCAATTGATTTCGATTTGCAACCAATTCTTCAAATTCACCGAATTCTACAGAGGTCGAGCCTACTAAGAACACACCAAGAACTGCAAATGGTAACATCTTTGCAACATCTCTAGACAAGTCCTCAGTCCAATAAGACAGAATTCGCACAGAACCTACCACCGATGTAGCAATCAATGCGTTCCTTGCATGGTCATTTCCATCTGCTAATAGAGTTAGAATTACTGCCATAACAACGGTCCAGAAGCCAATTAGAATAGGAATCGCCAGAGCGTATTGTATTAACCAAGCAGCGGTCCTAAAGAAGGCACGAATCTTTCCACTCATTGACTGGTCATATTTGCTTAAGTCCAGATTCAGAATGTCTCTTCTCGCCAGCAGTCTATAGAACATGAAGACGAACCCAGAGTAGGCGGCGATAGCAATAATTGCCATCAATGTTGGAAAAGCCTCAGCGATGAAACCTTCAATCAAATTTGAGATATCATCTGGTGTTGGCGGCCAATCCATTGTTCAGTCTTACCTGCTATGAGTTCATGGTGATTTTGCCGGTATTATCTCACATCTCAGATATTATCGGCTACTGAATGGGCGGGCACATTTTGGACATCTTTGAGGTAAAGAGACTCTTCTTCTCTCCCATGTGTGACCACATTCTCCACAGATCCAAGACTGTTCAGGAAGCCCCGCCAGAACTTCTTCTCGCATGCTTCTCAAAACAGGTGATTCGGTCAACTTAGGTGCGGGCGCAATTTTGTTGACTAACTCACTATGTCGATTCCCATGATCTACTAATCCAGCAGCATGAAGCAATTCATGCACTAGAGTGTGCAAGTATAGTTTCTCATCATCTTTCAATCGCGGATGTAGGGCGATTGTAATTGGGCCCGGTGAGCCCCTCAATCTCCGTCTGCGAAACAATTCATGATGGTCAAATTCGAACCTAGTATAACCCAATCGGGTATCGGACGCGTCAGCCCACTGCAAGGAAAGTTGCTTTGTCAGGTGCCGTAGAAAAGGCGCATCATCACGAGTCAATCTAGATGATAACTCCTCGAGTATTCCATCGGGTAAGTTTGGAGTCCCATTTGGACTAGTCGAGACTGGCCCCTTACTCATGGCCTAGCCTGCTCAGTTCTCCTTAAATGGCCGTCGCAGGTCGTCATCTCACTGGGCGTGTGGCGCAGCTTGGAAGCGCGCTTCCTTGGCATGGAAGAGGCCCCGAGTTCAAATCTCGGCACGTCCACCAGTTTAGCAACATGATTTCAGTCTTGATGGTAGGTTATGTTTCAAAAAATTTCGAATTCAATTATTATTAATTTCTAAGTAGTGAATTAACAAAGATTAGTTTTTTTTCAACACTGAGTTGCAGAATCTTCGATTTGACGCTCAATAGTGGGATATACTATATATGGACCATAGTCTGCATTCTAAGGATGGACTCTAAATTGAGAGCATTATTGATGTGTACGCTGATGATTGCGTCAGCTCTTGCCGGGTGTCTCGGCGGAGATGATGATGATGGTGACGACGTCGTAGAAGTATTGGGGTGCACTTATGCAGATGCCAATAACTACAACGCTGAAGCCACAAAGGACGATGGATCTTGTGAATATGACCCGGGCTTCGAGCCTGTAGATGGTTGCACCAACCCTGCTGCGACAAACTACAACTCGGCTGCGACCCGTGATGATGGATCCTGTGCTATGCCTGATACTGTAATGGGTTGTATGGACGAAGCCGCGAATAACTTTAATTCCGCAGCTGAGGAAGACGACGGCTCTTGCGATTATGGTATGGCTCAAGGAGATATTATGGCCGCATACGCCGCAGGAGACATGGCATTCTCCGATGCATGGTACAACCTATCTGTATCACGAAAGTGCCGTGACCTGGGTACGAACAACCCGTGTGAAATGACACAAATGACGATCGGTGAGGCAGATACTCACGATCCAGCCGATGCTTACGATTCAGCATCTGGCGACGTTATTTCCAACGTTTTCGACACCCTATACCGATACGAAGGAGACGGTGACGGTGGTTCGATTATCGTGCCACGATTGGCCACTGGTCACACTGTTAGTGAAGATGGTCTAACCTACACTTTCACTCTACGTGACGATGTATACTTTAGCAATGGAGACCACATGACTTCCACTGATGCGGTATACTCATGGTGCCGTGTTATTGGAATGGGTGCACCATCCTCTGGAGTCAACTGGATTCTGACACAGTCATTCGACTGTAATGATGCAGATGGTAATCACGATGATATGGGCGGAGAGAGCCTGAGCGTCATCGACGACTACAGTTTCTCGGTAACAATTTCTGCACCTTCTGCTGCATTCGTAGCTACAATTGCTTACACAGTTGGTTCGGTTATCAACTCACAGCTATGTGAGGCCAACAGAGTAATCGAGACCGATGAGAACGGCACAGTCACTTCTGATGACTACTGCCACGAGTGGATGGATGAGGCACAAGTAGGTGCTGGAACCAACGCTTACATGGTCGCTCAGTGGGCTCGCGGAACTCGCTTAGTAATGGAGCCTAACTGGATGTACTGGGAAAACGCTGACTTCAACCTAAACAGAGTTGTTGTCGACCTAGTTGAAGAGACTCAGACTCGTGTACTTGCTCTACAAGACGGTGAAGTCGACCGAGCATACATTCCATCTGCTCAGAAGACTGAATTCTGCAACAACATGGAAGATCTACCAAATGCAGAAGGTAAGGATGGATTCCGCTGCACTTACCGCCAGACATACAGCGTTGTGAACGTACCATACAACTTTGCACCAAAGAATGACATGGCTGATGGAACCTCAGATTATGTCCTCAACCATGACTGCAATGGGAACGGAACCAACGATTGTAACGTGCTAAGTTTGTCAGCTGTAAGGCAGGCACTAAGTTACACTCTGGACTATGATACCATCCATACAGAATCCTACAAGAATGAATTGATGCCAATCTATGGACCAATCCCAACCGGATTCCCGTATGATGATACACAATACGAAGTGTTCACCTATGATCTCGCATACGCTGAGGATATTCTTGACGCTGCAGGATTCATCCGACAATACGACTGTGCTTCACTAACACAAACTGGTGCGCCAACAGTTGTAGCAGAGGCTGACCGTGATGGTACCGAGTGCAGACTACCAAATGAACTAAGGATTCTGACAAACACTGGTAACGACCAGAGGATTGCAGTAGCTCAGCTATGGGGACCTTCGCTTGAATCAATTGGAATTGCTAACGACAATGCTGACCAGCCTTGGGCTACCGTGATTGACAACTACATTTACGGAAAGTGGGACCTTTGGGTAATTGGCTGGGGACCTGACTACTTGGACCCAGACAACTACTGGTCGCCATTCGCAGGAAGCGCTGACATCGGTGGAGACGCCTACCACGGCCACTACGAGAACGATGCATTGGATGCAATTCTGCTAGATGCTAGAACGGAACAAGATTCAGATGCCCGAGCACAATTGTATGCTGATGCATACGATCTTTGGGTCACCTCACCAACAATGGCTCTATTGGGTCAGTATGCTGGTGTAGGAGTCGGTTCCGATCACATGTGCCCACCATCTTACGACGCAATCGGTGGAGACTATTTCTTCAACTGGGACAAGTTGGCGAAGGTCTCCGGATCGTACGTTGGCGAGTGCTGATAACTGAAAACCAGAATACTTTCTGATTTTACGAAAACCCCCGCGTCGGGCTTGTTCCCGGCGCGGGGTAAATATTCAATTAATTCACGGGCGCTTAGCATTGAAAGGAAGGTAGGTAGAATTCATTCACAAAGGTGATTGACAACTTCCTAGGGTAGAGTGATTGCAGGCTGTGAATTTACATGAGGACGAGTGAATTCATTGTTCGAAGAATCCTCCTATTAATTCCAGTAATGATTGGAGTTACAGTATTCACATTTGCAATCGCTCAAATTATCCCTGCAGATCCCGCCGCCATTTTGTGTGGAGAAAGATGTGGCTTGGTCGACCCAGTAACTGGCAAAACAATGCTCGAATTACAAAGAGAACGATTAGGATTAGATGAACCCGTTATCGAGCAATTTAGGTTGTATTTGGTTAATTTAGCCGAAGGAGATTGGGGTGAGTCCACAACCTACAACAGACCTACTTCTGATGTCGTCAGGGACGCCGCTCCAGTGACCTTGGAGATGGCACTTTTCGCCTTATTGATGGCTTACCCTATCGGAATCACACTTGGAATTCTTAGCGCTGTTTGGCAGGACCAAGTATTCGATCATATATCTCGTTTTTTAGCTATCGCATTTGTCTCCCTGCCGATTTTCTGGTTGGCAATGATGCTTCAATTAGTCTTCGGCACGGGGTCGGAAGTAGGTGGAATATGCGACCCTATTTTCGGTACTGAAGGCGGTTGTTTCCCTATTTATGGAAGGCATGATGCGGCTCTAACATATCCTGACAGGTCTTCTAGCCTATGTGATACAGCCATAACGGGTATTGCATGTTACCCCTCTTGGTATCCATCAGGCGGCACTGGATTCCACCTAGTTGACAGTTGGTTCGTTACAGATGAAGCACTGGATTACATACACCCAGATTATGCTTCGAATTACAAATTATTCGATGACACCCTAGTCCACCTAATCCTACCTTCATTTACATTAGGTATCGCCAGTGCTGGCTCATTGCTACGATATATGCGAGCAAGTTTGTTGGAGGTAATGAACGAGGATTATGTCCGTACAGCCAGAGCCAAAGGTCTCTCGGAATCTCGTGTTATTATCGTCCATGCTTGTAGAAATGCATTGGTTCCAATTTTGACAATTCTAGGCTTCTCGATAGGTGGTGCGATAGGTGGTGCTGTACTTACTGAATCGATATTCGCATTCTATGGAATGGGTAACGTGGCGGTTGATGCCATAATCAATCTAGATTATTCAGTTCTTATGGGAGTGACTCTAATCACTGCGATCATCTTCCTAATGTCAAATTTGATTGTAGATATTCTGTATGGCGTTGTTGATCCAAGGGTGAGGCTAGAATGAGTTGGAAAGACGGCGTTGAAGAAAGGGCTGAAAGCCTACGTCGAATTAGGGAGAGTGCTACTCAAGCTAGGTATGATTTCAAGCGTGGATGGAAAATTTACCGGAGATCATTATTGGCAGTTATCGGCTTATTGATGGTCATCTCGATTTCAGTGGTATCCATCTTTGCTGATGATTTCGCTGTCGAACATCCAGGCAGGAATTTACAGGATACAAGAGATGTCTGGCATATTGATTACGAGCCAAGGAAGGCCGCCCCATTCTCAGAAGAGTGTGATACGCGCTATCAGAAGGTATCTCTCACTACACTTAGGCGCTGGGATGCCAATGGGACTAACGCACTAAGTCCTACTAGGGTTGCCGACAACAACTCCTTCTACGAGGATATACTTGTAGTGACTGAATTTATTGAATTACAAGATCGATATGGAGTGACCCTTGCCAACGATTTAGTTACACTTGAAACCTCAAACAACAGTTATTTTTGGATATCAGAAGAGTTGTTGGAAAATAATTCTTTGACTCAAATTAAACTGATTTACAAATTCGAAAATGATGCTATGCACCACTGGTGGTTGCCAGATGGGTATGATGTGTGTATTTTCGGAACCAACGACGAAGGTCAGGACCTCTTCAGTAAGATTCTCTATGGTTCTAGAGTTTCGTTAACCATAGGATTTACTGTTGCAACACTGACGGTATTTATTGGAACGATCATCGGTAGTATAAGTGGCTATTTTGGAGGTAGGACAGACGAGATAATTATGAGAATTACAGACATCTTCTTTGCAGTTCCTGGACTAATCCTTGCACTCGCTTTCGTCGCCGCCTTACAAGCCATAGATGACTTCACACTACCCTTATGGTTTGCATTCTTACTTCCATTATCTGGATTATGTATCTATTTCCGATCTAGTATTTTTGATACAATAATGCCTGGTGAAACATCGTTCCCAGAAGGAAATCTCCCATTGAGAATTATTGTTGTTGTTTTGCTTGTTGCCCTACTTGCGTTAGGAGGCCCATGGGAAAATCTCTTCGAACTAGCTGATTCAAGTGGATGGAGAATATTAGCCAGCCTAATTGGCCTAATGATTGTGGGTGGAATATTTATTCTCGATCGTAGATTAATGGATAATATATCTCTCGACGGGGTAGGCGGTAGAACATTAAATTCTCTTGATTGGAGAAATCCATATCGATATCTTACATTCAGAACTCTAGTGATTTTCATAGCTTCAATAGCTTTGTTTACTTGGTCGGGAGATGCAGATAATGAAATCGTTGTTATCGATAATTTCGATCGCCTCTGGAAAATTCAGATCGCTCTTGTATTTACGGGTTGGCCCGGTTATGCACGTTTAATTAGAGGTCAAGTATTGTATGTCAAAGAGATGACATTTGTAGAGGCAGCAAGAAGTGTAGGAGCTCCTTCAGGGAGAATAATGTTCAGGCACATTTTACCAAATGCTTGGGCTCCATTATTGGTGGCCTTCACTTTAGATATCGGAGGTACAATACTTTCAGCATCCGGGCTGTCTTTTATTGGATTAGGCGCCGAACCTGGAGCGGCTGAATGGGGTAAATTAGTCTCCGATGGTAGAGCCCATTTCCCTCAAGATTATTGGTTAGTATTATTCCCTGGACTTGCTATAGCCTACACAACATTGGGTTTCAATTTACTTGGTGATGGTTTACGAGATGTAGTCGATCCAAAGAATAGGAGGTGAAAGTATGCCGAAACTATTGGATATCCAAGGACTTCGGGTTCATTTCGAGACTCTTGATGGTCCAGTTGAGGCGTTACATTCGGTTTCACTTTCCGTAAATGAGGGGGAAATAATGGGTGTAGTCGGTGAATCTGGTTGTGGTAAGTCAGTCACTTCATTGGTAACTATCGGTTTGGCGACCTGTGATGTTGATGATGGTAGCATCACCTTCGACGGCGACGAATTAATTCAAAAAACACCTCAAAGAACACAAAGAATACTTTCATTTTTGAAGTATTTTAGTTCGTTTTTCACTTTAGGGTTAATTCTATCTTTATTCTGGACTTTCTTGGAACCAATACAAGGATTACAAATATCTGCCGTGATGCTAATTGCATTTTCAACCTGCTTCGTCTCAACACGTATTCTAGATGCTCCAAGAAGTAAGCATGAGAAATTTATGCGCTCAATTAGAGGCAATAAAATTTCGATGATTTTCCAAGAACCTATGACTGCATTGAATCCCTTGTATACTGTCGAAAAGCAAGTTGCAGAAGTGCTGAAGCAACACAACAGGCTCGACGAAGCGGACACCAATTCAGCGATGAAAATCGGAAAAGCGATAATTAGTCCTGCTGAAATGTCGGTACATTTTTTCCGTAATGATTGGAGGGGTGCTTTACCAATTATCATAACTTCCCTAGTGATCCTAGCAATTCATCAAACAGACAACGCTGATTCAATACTTAGATTAATTGCAAACCAATACGCAGCAATAGGATTCTTAGTCTTGTTATTAAATCTGATTTTCTGGAATATATTTACAGGAAACATTGACTTCACTGAAACCACCCTGATGGAACCCATAGAGGAGGGGCCAGTAACAATCACCTCAGGAATTCGATTGGTAAGTAACTGGGCTAATTCCAATTTCGCATTAATTTTTGTATCTTGGTTAGTTATTATTGTTCTGTTGTGGATACCATTTGGTGTGCTAATGACAATAATACTGAGCGTTGCCATATTGACCGTTCCTCCGATCCAAATTTCTAATTATTTCAGACTCGATTCTGCACATACACGACAAGTAGTTAAAATTCTCAAAGAGGTCAAAATCCCTAACCCGGAATCTGTTGTTAAGATGTATCCACACGAACTATCTGGTGGAATGCGACAGCGGGTAATGATTGCGATGATGATGGCCTGTGAACCTAAGTTGCTGATTGCCGACGAACCAACTACTGCACTCGATGTAACAATACAAGCTCAAATTCTGAAATTAATGAAGGATCTCAGAGATCGAGAAGGCACTGCAATCATGATGATTACTCACGATTTGGGTGTAATTGCAGAAACATGTGACACAGTAACAGTCATGTATGCAGGTCGTGTTGTTGAAACTGCATCTGTGACCGAATTATTTGCAAATCCACAACATGCATACACTAGAGGATTAATTGCATGCACACCTAGCCTTTCGTCTGAAAGGAAGTCGATACTTCCTGCCATCCCTGGACAAGTAGCGAATCCTTCAGATTTTGTGGAGGGGTGTAGATTCTGTCAACGAATGGAAAGAACCGGTGAAACGTTACTAAAAATCCCTGATTACAAAGAAATTAGTCCTGGTCATTGGGTGGAGATGTGTCCTATTTGCTTGGATGCGAATGAAGATAGGTGGGAGTGAAAAATGTCTGATGAAGAGGAAATACTCATCGAGGCTAAAAACCTCAAGAAATATTTCCCGATTAAATCGGGTATGTTTTCTTCGGTCAAAGCTAATGTTAGGGCTGTTGACGGCGTGGATTTCAAAATCAAAAGAGGGGAGGTCTTCGGCATAGTTGGAGAATCGGGCTGTGGTAAAACAACCCTTGGCCGTTTGATTTTGCGATTGATTCCCATTACAGAGGGGTCAATCCATTATTTAGGTTCCAATATTCAGGACATGAGAAATGCTGAGTTACGGAGGAAGATGCAAATTGTATTCCAAGACCCTGGTGGCTCAATGAATCCTAGAATGTCAGTACGCTCCATAATTGGTGAACCCTTGATTGTTAATGGATTAGCAGATGGGGCTGAGCTGACCAAGAAAGTAGGCGAATTGCTCGAAATCGTCGGCTTGAAACCTAATCACATGACACGTTTTCCACATGAGTTTTCGGGAGGGCAGAAACAGCGAATTGCTCTTGCTAGGGCACTTTCTTTGGATCCTGAATTTATCCTTTTGGACGAACCAACTAGCGCACTCGATGTTAGTGTCCAGGCTCAAGTTCTGAATTTACTACAATCCATACAAAAGGAGAGGTCGCTAACTTTTGTATTCATAGCCCACGATCTTGCTGTTGTACGCCATATATCAGATAGAGTTGCAGTTATGTACCTTGGAAAGATAGTAGAGATGGCGGATGCAGATGAAATTTACAACAATCCTAAACATGCATATACAAAAGCACTAATTTCTGCAATACCCAAACCGGACCCAAGTTCATTAGTCGATAGAGAGGTGCTTAGTGGAGACGTTCCTTCACCAGTCAACCCTCCTCCTGGGTGTGCATTTGGCCACAGAGTCAGTCACCCCAAATATCCTGATAGTATCAATGTAGATTTATCTCTAGTAGAAGTCGCACCGAATCATTGGGTCCAACCATGCCCATGTTGCACCGAAATATGAACAAAATCACTTTGCGTTGCATCTGTTCCGCCATTTGTGGAAGAGAGTCCGGAAGATGCTGACTTGTTTATCGACAAGCAACAAGAATCAGACGCAGCATTTTGGCGTTTAAAAAAAGCCATGGATGATTGGCGAGATAACAGAATTAAGCGCGTTATGGCACAAGAGGGTGAGAGCATATTTCGTACATTTGGACGTGTAATGTATGTTATTTCATGCATAATATTCGACGGGTTAATTCTCATAGAATTACCAATTTACATGGGACGCTCAGCAGCCGCTTGGACAATTTACATACTTCTTTTGATATTTGCAGTCAGGCTGCAGTCTGAATATTACAAGAAATGGTTTGAAGTCGACATTAATCAGATTGAGTTTGAGAATCCTTGATTGGAAATAAGTTAGTGTCAACTCTCTCAAACCTTCTGAAAGAGGGGATGATTAGGCCCGCCATCGTTGTGAGGACCATTACAGAGACGGCTAGTGCAAAGGTAGTCAGAACGTTGGTTGTCTCAATCATCCAACCACCCATTAGAGGTGCAAATGGAATAAAAATTAGAGAACCAATCGCATCAAGGGAGCTGACTCTACCTCTCAGATGCTGGTCCACGCTATCCGACATAGTAGTCCTCCAGATTACTCCTAGAGTCCCTCCTAGAATACCCTCGATAAGAACGAATATCAGTATCAATAGGAATGATATCGGCATCGCCCACATTAGCATACACCATGCGATGCCACCTATCAGCACGTAGAATACTAGGCCTCTCGATTCCTTCGAGATGGGCCTAATGCCAGCTATCAACGAACCAATCAAGGCGCCCCCTGCACCAACCGCGCCGAAGATTCCGAATTCCTTCGCACCAAGCCCTTTGTTCTCGATTATGAACGGGATTCCTATTTCTATCGCTGAGTCGCCGATGTGCCAAATCATGAACATAGCGATTCCAGCAAAGAGCCATGGTTGAGTTTTGACAAAGACCCATGCTTCGGCCACTTCTTCCTTCAGACTCTCAGCATCGCCGTCCCTCTGAATAGGGACCTCTGATATAGTCCACAAAACCGCCCCGCTAAATAGGAAAGTTAGAACATCAAGAAATAGGCATATCTCAATCCCCCATCGTTCTACTGTGAACCCTCCGATCAGAGGGCCAAACATCCAAGCTAATGTCATGGCAACTCCCCTAAGGGCGTTAGCTTGGGGTAGAATTTCTTCTTCAACTAGGTCCGGCACTAAGGCTCCAATGGCAGGAATCGAGAAGGCGCCGGCGCCTCCGGTAAGGAAAGTAATGACGAGTAGAGTATTGATCACATCAAAGCCAGCCATCAATGCAAACATTGCTAATGCGACTAGCACCGCTTGGGACAAATCTGAGATGAGAGCAACAGTTCTTCGAGGCATCCTGTCTACTACCATTCCCCCGTAAAGAAGTAAAGGAAGGTGTCCCAGAAAGTAGGCAGTGAATACCATTCCATAGGCCTTGGGACCACCAACTTCGGCAATGGTCCACCCCATGCCAATGATGAATATCGAACTCCCTAGCATATTGACGCCGTTTCCGATCAATAAACGTCGAAAATCCGGTATCTTCCATGCATTGGCTAAACTCACAACAAAACGCGTAAAAAGACACATTTCAATCTGCTTACTACTAGCCGAGTAAGAATACAATATGTCAATCGTTATTCGTTTGCCAATAAGAAGTGTTTTTTAATAATAATTATTATTCAATCGAAGTTTTTTTTATACTATATTTATTCAATCGTATAATTTATAGATACTATGTTACGATATTGATAAATATTTATTCGATATATTGAACACATCGTGAAATATATTAACCGTAGATTATTCGACATCTCCTATGGACGTTAAGGCCAAACTTGAGTACATCTGGTTAGATGGATATGAACCGACACAGAACATGCGAAGTAAGACACTAATCAGGAATAATTTCTCGGGTAATGTTGAGGACTGTCCGATGTGGTCCTTTGATGGTTCTTCTACAAAGCAAGCCGACGGCGGAGATTCAGATTGTTTGCTAAAGCCCGTAACGATATTCCGTGATCCTCAAAGAATAAATGGTTATCTTGTAATGTGTGAAGTCTTGAACGCCGATGGAACTCCACATGCCAGTAACGGTCGCGCTACAATTGAAGAAGATGATGACGATTTTTGGTTTGGATATGAGCAAGAATATTTCATCATGGATGTTGAAACTCAACTTCCTTTGGGGTTCCCAGTAGGTGGCTATCCTGGCCCTCAGGGTCTTTACTACTGTTCTGTCGGCGGTAAGAACACCCACGGTAGAGATCTCGTCGAAGAGCACGCTGATTTGTGTATAGAAGCGGGAATTAACTATGAGGGAATCAACCAAGAAGTGGCATGTGGTCAATGGGAGTTCCAAATTTTTGCTAAGGGTGCAAAGAGAGCCGGAGACGAACTTTGGGTCGCACGATATCTTTTGGATAGATGTACTGAAAAATATGGTTACTACATTGAATACCACCCCAAGCCGATCAAGGGTGATTGGAATGGTTCTGGAATGCATGTAAATTTCAGTGATGGGAGAATGCGAGATGAGGGTGGAGAGAAGTTATTCACAGATATTTGTGAAGCGTTCGGTAGAAATATCGATGCTCATATGTCAGTATATGGTGCACACAATGAGCAAAGGCTCACAGGACTTCATGAGACGCAGTCAATTGACCAATTTTCGTATGGGGTCTCAGATCGAGGCGCCTCAATTCGAATCCCAATCGGTACAATTGAAGATGGTTGGAAGGGTCGTTTAGAGGACCGTAGACCAGCCTCTAATGCCGACCCCTACAAGATTGGCGCAGTCGTGATCACTACCACTAAGTCATCTTACTAGATAGCATTCTAGCTACCTCGTCAGCACAACCCCAGGAAAGGGTCACTCCTGCCCCTCCGTGTCCATAATTATGTATTATCAAGGTGCCATTTACGATCTCAGATTCTAGACGAACTTCACTTCTTGAAGGACGAAGTCCCACTGATTCCCCGATAATCTTGCTACGGTCAAGTTCCGGCCAAACAGATTCACATTTTTGTAGGATTGTTTCACGGTCTGAATCACGTAATTCAAGGCTCCAGTCATCACTTTGAGCAGTTCCTCCAAGTACTGTACAATCTCTCCTAGGTATTGTATAGGTCAAGGTCTCTGGTTGTTGGTCAAACCGTCCAAATCCAGGATCTTGGTTAATGTAGATAATTTGGCCTCGAACTGGTTTTACCTCCGTATCTTGACATAGTTCTCTCGCACCTATTCCGCTACAATTCACGATAACTTCTGCAGAAATTGTGGTTAAATCATCTACTACATTTTCTTCGATTATTCCGCCCAAATCACGAGTACGTTGTAATAGCCAAGGCATGTAGTGATGCATTTCTATGATTGGTGATTCAAACTCCCATCCAAAAATCCAACCTTCAGGAATTTCGCTTGAGTCTAGTACTCGAAAGTGAGTAATATCATCTCTCCAACCTGGAAGTTCCACAACTTCACGCAGATATTCCCTACCAAATCTCATCGTGATTCCTGAATTAGGTTCGTCTTCCCCCAATCTCATCAATTCAGTATAAGTTTCAGCCGCCCATCGATCGGTTTTTTCAACAGGGTGCGCTAAAAATGGATACCACAATGCTGCAGCAGTATCTGAAACTAAATCCGGTGAAAATTCCCTAGCCATAACTAGAACATTATGTCCGGCCTCTAACAACCTGATTGCAGATGACAGGCCGGATACACCAGCTCCAATCACCACGCAATCCATATCTCTCCGGAGTTGAACAAACACTTCACATCAACGGTGCATAAGTGTCTTGAGAGACGCCATTATGTCGAGTCAAGTCGATAGTATGCCGAAGGTCAGAAAACCCAAGGGTGGATGGTATATCCCTCGCAAAAAAAAGCGCCGAACAGGACCTAGAGTAGCGCCTAGTGAAAAGGGTCTTCCACCCTGTCCTGCATGTGGGGAGTGGTCGATGCAGAAGGATAACGATCGAGTTGAGTTGTATTGTGGTGCTTGCGGTGCAATCATGGGTTCAGGCTAGAGATTAGGGCTGAACCTCATATGGGACGCCACCTACCGGGTCTTGTCGCTGTGATGAGGAACCGCACCGGATGCCTTGGGCGTCGCGAGTGATGGGCGATCTGAGCGGCACTAGGGTGATTCCATGTCTAGGATAGTGACGGATGCAACTGGCAAGAGGTATTTGCTGGAAGATCCAGTGCCTCTTACCCAAGCACCTAGTGGTATACAATTGGCGACAAAAAGTAAACCATGGAAGAATTACTGGAGGATGCTAGGGACAGTGATTCTTGCGTTTATTTTGATTGATTTTGGTCTTGTAGGTTTGATTTATGGTCAACTAGAGGGAGTATTGCCCCTTACTATATTGGGTGCCTTTTGTTCATTTCTAGCAATTCCTTTCCTGGTATTATTACATCGTCCTAAGATTGTTCATGTCCGTATGGCAACTCCTGACTCATCCGGAAAGAATCACCACCCGTTACCAGAGGGAGGTTCCCTAAAGACCCCTCAACGAACTATTTTCCAACGTTTTGTAATTCCAGACGATTCAGTCATCGACATGCCACCGCTAGGTCAGGTTTGGGGTGCTTTCGTTGGAACATTGGTTATTGGAGTGATGCTTTCTATTCCACTGATTCTATCGTTTGCATCGGGAGATGAGGATGTCATAGGGGGGGTGTTTGTCCTTTCTTTCATTCCCGTTCTACTTCTTTCTATAGCGGCATTTTCTATACCTGTATTTGCTTGGTGGGCGACCTCCTCGAAAATAATTGGTTTGCCAACTAAGAGAAGGAATGCAGAAGCCTGGATGATTGCTGGCATGGCCTCTGCCTTCCCAGCGATAATTGTAAACAGTTTCATTTTTCCTTTTATTCTTCCAAGTGGGCTTTCTGACTCTACAGTAATGGATTTGGGCGCCGTAATTAGTGCACCTGTAGGCGAAGAAATTTTTAAATTTCTAGCAGTGTGTTTGTTTTTACCTTCCATAAAAAATGCTAGAAAAGGTTTCCAAATAGGATTTACAGTAGGTCTTGGTTTCGCATTAATAGAGAATTTAACGTATATTTTAAGCAGTACGATTTTTGGTGCAATAGGACTAACATTGACAACTCTAGTTAGAGGAATTGGATCGATTCCTTTACACGGATTACTGACAGGAATTTCAGGATTC
>Ga0208277_1000052_pt1 | contig 63047 bp, 45 predicted proteins | sample ETNtaG_5_FD_185782 | JGI IMG/M metagenome (GOLD analysis project Ga0208277, IMG submission 185782) | Marine microbial and viral communities from oxygen minimum zone, Eastern Pacific Ocean - ETNP201406SV205 (SPAdes) (version 2) | ecosystem: Environmental > Aquatic > Marine > Oceanic ...
GATTCAAATTGCGTTAGATGATTTACTTTCAGTGATGAAAAAAGTAGATTTGATTATCATCAATGATGGAGAAGTCAGAATGTTAGCTAATGATGACAATCTTGTTCGAGCAGCACACAAGGTTCATTCAATGATTGAATCAACATATTTGATTGTCAAAAGAGGAGAACATGGAGTACTTGCACTTCACCCAAAAGGTATGATTTCTATTCCAGCATATCCAGTATCTGAAGTCATAGACCCCACAGGGTGTGGCGATACATTTGCAGGTTCTATTGCTAGTTATCTCGCTAAAGGAACGGGTTTGATTGGATTAGATGAATTACGTTCTTCTCTAGAAGTAGCAACAGTAACCGCCTCGTTTACTTTGGGATCTTTTGGCACCAATTCATTGGCAAATCTCACTGAATCAAAATTCAATGAACGTTTAACCCATTTCCGTTCGATTATTCATGGAAATTAAGCTGGATAATTAAGTAAAGCATGGGAATCAATCCCTGCACCTACCCTTCCATTTAATCCATCTAATTCGATCAAGAAAACCCCTCCGAGTACAGATGCCCCTATTGATTCACAAAGTTGAACAGATGCAGCAACAGTGCCCCCTGTTGCAAGTAAATCATCAACAATAACCACTGAATCATTTTCAGTTAACGCATCTTTGTGAATTTCTAGTATATTTTCACCATATTCTAAACTATATTCGACCCTTTCAATTTCATGAGGTAGTTTTCCTGGTTTTCTTACTGGGATAAATCCAATTCCCATTTCTAATGCAACCATTGAACCAAATATGAAACCACGACTTTCGGGACCAACAATGTGTGTAGGGGACCAATTCAAATCCTCAATCTCTTTCACCATTTGATTAACGACATCTTTCAACAATTCTCCATCTGCTAAAATGGGTGTAATATCTCGAAACATGATTCCATCAATAGGGAAATTAGGAACGGTTCTCACCGCATTCTCTAATCGTTGGAGAAGACTATTATCCATGCTAACCGCTCAACCTATGGGCCAAATCAAACCATTATTCTACTCAGAAGAATCCAAAGATCCACTGGAATGTGTTTCCATCACCAGGGCCGATGTAATACATGAGTAAGAATGCAGCTAATCCATACATGACCTTACTGACTTCATCGAACTTTTGCATTCCAATCTTGATTAGAACATATGAAAGAACACCCCAAGCGATTCCAATTGCAATCGAGTAAGTGAAAGGCATCATGACGATTGTTAAGAACGCAGGTAGAGCCATTTCCTTATTTGCCCAATCAATGTCAGCAGCCTGACGCATCATCATAGCCCCAATAGCAACTAGTGCACATGCAGCAGCATACTGTGGGATTGCCTTGAAAAGACCAGCTAGGAATAGACCAGAGAGCATCAGTACTCCAACAGTAACTGCTGTAAGACCAGTCTTCCCACCTTCTTCAATTCCAGCAGCAGACTCAATGTAGGTGGTAGTAGTACTTGTTCCAACTGCAGCACCAACAATTGTAGCAGCAGCGTCTGCCATGAATGCCTCATCTGCACTTTCTAACTTGTCAGTCTCTTCGTCTACATATCCACCTTGGCGACCAACCGAGTATAGAGTACCAGCAGTGTCAAAGATATCTACAAAGAGGAAAGCAATCATTACCAAAACAAAGGTTTCCAAATTATCTCCAATATCTCCTAGAGCACCTGCAAAGGCACCCAAACTTTCTGTTGGCATTCCTACAAATCCGAAAATATCACCCATAGCAGGGGCAGATGCATATACACAACTCGGGTCTACATATCCTCCATTTCCATCAGGGATACAAACCCAACCATCAGTACCTAAACCAGCTCCGTTGTCTAACCACGGATCGTATGCGTTTGTAATCCATCCAAGTATAGAGGCACCGAGAACACCGTAGATGATCGCTCCCTTTATTCCACGAGCCATCATTACTGCGATTGCTAGAAGTGCTACCATTGCAATCAGTGCACCATGCATGTGACCATCAGTGTACCAGAAACTACCTGTTGGCCCAATTTGTACCAAGGTTGCTGGATGGTCGATTACCCAACCCATTTCACGGAGACCGATGATTGAAAGGAACATACCAATACCTGCACCAGTAGCAATCTTCAGATCCTTTGGAATTGAATCTAGCAAAGCACTTCTCCATCCAACTTGAGGAAGTGAAATGATGAGGAAAATTATTCCTTCAACAAATACAGCAGCGAGTGCTAGTTGCCATGTTGCACCCATGGTGAATACTACTCCAAACACGAAGAAGGCATTCAAACCCATTCCTGGCGCCAATGCAAAGGGCATATTTGCCCAAAGTCCCATTACCATACATCCAACGAATGCAGCTATTGCAGTTGCAAACAATGCATCATTAAATGGTATACCTGCCAGCGAAAGCATGGCTGGATTAACTATCAAAATGTATGCCATCGTCAGGAAAGTTGCCACTCCTGCTCTAATTTCTGTCTCTAGTGAACTACCCTTTTCAGTGTAGCCAAAATACTTGTCTAATGCTTCAATTTCCATAATAGAGTCTCCTCTTAAATACCCCTATTCTAAAATACGGGGCTTAAAGATTGGTAATAAAATGCCCATATTTAGCCTAAAATCGCTAATTTTGCACTTCACCGTTATTTTGATTATTTTTCGTATCAATAGCAACATATGGTGTATATGGTAATATTTGACTCCCAGTAGGAGCATGATTGAGAATTTCAGTTTTTATCCCTGCTTTGTCAAGTAGTTCAATATCTCCTGCATCTAACATCCGATCTAGACGAATCATCCGCCCACGTAACCACAATAAACAAAGGAAAAAAACCCCAATAAAACAGATAGTAAATATCCATCCAACCAATTGTGATTGATCCATAATTTACCTATCTTTCGAGTAACGCTTCCCACGAAACATGAGCATATTCTTTTGCTGCATCAATAGGGTTGTTACTTTTATGAATCCCAGAACCAACAATCAAACAATCAGCTCCAGACAAAACAGCATCTCTAGGATGACCATATTGCTGTCCAGCAATACCATCCCCTGTATTCAGATTAATTCCTGGCGTCCAAATCATCTTTCCATCCCCAACTAATTCTCTCAAGTCTTCAATATCTTTAGGATTAGAACCATTGCCAATAAATCCCATTACCCCTTCCATCTCTTTCCCATACTCTACAACAGATTTAGTATAATTGGGGGTCAAAAGATTCCCTCTACTAGACATTTGAGCCAAAAGAAGAATCCCTCCTTCTCTACCCACATCTTTCCATCCATCTAATAATCCATTAACAATATCTGGTCCCGAAATCAGATGTGCAGTGACAATATCTGCCCAGGACCGAATATCGATTACACCACTCATTTGCTGTCGACTAACACGTCCAATATCTGCAAATTTTCGATCTTCCCAAATTAACACATCTAATCGTTTTGCTAGATCACAAACCTCCTTCCACCCCTCAACTGTCCAATCTTCAACAATGTCAACATGGAGTTTCAGACATGCGATATAAGGCCCAATTGATTGAACAGTTTCTCGAACAAGATCTACTGTTTGCAAGTCGGCAGCAAAACAAATCAGACTTTTCTTTTTAGCAGCAGTCTGCATATATCGTCTAGAAAAATCGTCTTTGATGGCAGTCCATCGGAGACCCCACACTTCTTCAGCCATCATCTTCCCCCCTTTTCGATCTTCTATTAATGTTGATTAATTGAACGCACCACAGACTCCAATCACCAAATCTTTCATTGGTGTCATAACCATATTTTCCCATCGACGATGCATTATCTTACGTATTGAACGAGAACGACATATTATATTCCAACCAAATAATCTCTAGTTGTGTCAAACGTAGGTAGACTAGACCGAGTAATACGAGGAACAGGAGGAATTTCTGTTGCCTTTGTTGAAATTTCAGGTATATTTGATTCGGCTCAAACAATAGTACAATTACTAACTCTAGGTCTTGCAATTTTTCTCACCCTAACCTCAATTACAGGACATTGCCCATTCTATCCAATTTTAGGTGTCAATACTTGTTCAATCGAAGATTAACCATTCTTCAGAACTGATACATCACTTGAATAACGGCGAACGATTGTTGCCACCCGAATGACCGTTGAAGAACGATCCAATCACCGGGATTGGATTCGAGTAAAGGGTGCTAGAACCCACAACCTGAAAGACGTTGATGTAGACATCCCTCGAGATTGTTTTGTTGTTATTTCTGGAGTATCTGGTTCTGGAAAATCTAGTCTTGCATTTGATACATTATATGCTGAAGGTCAGAGAAGGTATGTGGAAAGTCTAAGCTCTTATGCTAGACAATTTTTGGGTCAAATGAAGAAACCTGATTGCGATAGTATAGATGGATTATCACCTGCCATCAGTATTGATCAAAAACAAGGGTCCCATAATCCTCGTTCAACGGTTGCAACAGTAACAGAAATAATGGATTATTTTCGCCTCCTTTGGGCCCGTATAGGTAAACCCCATTGTCCAGAATGTGGAATAGAGGTTGCTAGACGAACAGTCCAAGAAATTGTAGATGATGTGATGTGGAATTTCGAAGGCCATGCAATTGCTGTTTGGACCCCAGTAATTCGAGACAGAAAGGGGACTCATGTAGATTTATTCAGAGTACTCGTAGAACAGGGATATACATCTGGAAAAATCAATGGAAGAGAGGCTGAATTTGAAGCACCACCCACATTAGAAAAAAATCTACGTCACAATATTGACGTTAGAATCGATAGAATGCGCCTTTCCAAGACAAACCGCCAAAGATTAACTGAAGCGGTAGATTCTGGTTTAAGATTAGGTGGTGGAGCCATTGCAATAGAATCTCTTGAATCGCCATCCCTAGAAATAAATCTCGAAAGTACGCAATCCAGAGAAACTACTCAGGGATCGACAATACCTTATTCTGAAGAATTTGCTTGCCCCACTCACGGCTCTTTTTTACCAGAAATGTCACCCAGGATATTTTCATTCAATAATCCATTAGGGGCCTGCCCTTCATGCCAAGGACTGGGTGTTCAACGTAGTTTTAGTACTGAATTGTTACTTGACTCCACATTATCAGTAGAACAAAATTTTGTAATCCCATTTCGCCTTTCTATGCATTCAAATTGGTATAGAAGACACATGGAACAAGTCTGCTTACATTATGGTATAGATTCAACAAAACCCTTTGAAGAACTTGATGAGGATGCTCAAGATATTTTGTTAAATGGTACTGGCTCGACAGAGATAAATTTTAGATTTGAATCTGAAAGAGGCTCAATTTATCAAAGTAGAAAACCATGGGAAGGCATCCTCCCTAGACTTCAGAGACAATTAACTGATACATCATCAGAAAGAACGCGATCTAAATTAGCATCATACATGATTGATGAACCCTGTACAGATTGTGAAGGTAGAAAACTAAATCGTGCAACATCAATGGTGACAGTTGGTAACATCACCTTGCCCGATTTGTCCTCTTGTTCTGTTTTAGAATCCCTTGCAACTGTTCAACGTTGGCGAACAAAAAACATTGATTCTGTATGGTCTGAATTAGAAAGAGAATTTCCATCTGGTACTGTATTAGATTCTACAATGACTTTAACAGAACGTGATTTACATATTGGTAGAGAAGTAATCAAAGAAATAGAAAACAGACTTCGTTTTTTGGCTTTGGTTGGTTTAGATTATTTGACTTTAGATAGAAGAGCAAATACACTTTCTGGAGGAGAGAGCCAAAGAATTCGTTTAGCTAGTCAAATAGGTACTAGGTTAACAGGAGTCATGTATGTTTTAGATGAACCAAGCATCGGTCTACATCCTAGAGATAATTCTAAACTACTTTCAACATTAAGAGAATTGACTGCTATTGGAAACACCTTACTTGTTGTAGAGCATGATGAAGAAACATTGAGACAAGCTGACTGGATTGTAGACCTTGGACCAGGTGCAGGAAGACAGGGTGGAACCATTGTTTCCAATGGTTCCTTGAAAGATCTCCTTTCGAACAATGAAAGTTTGACAGGACAATATTTGTCTGGTAAATTGAAAATACCAATTCCAGAGAAACGCCTCTCTCCAAACGGAGATTGGTTAACCATTAAATCCGCCTCTCACAACAATTTACAACAAATTGATGTTAAATTTCCATTAAAGTGTTTTATCACAATTACTGGAGTATCGGGTTCTGGGAAATCTTCATTGGTTACTGGAATATTAGCTCCTGCATTATTGAGGAAATTACATAATTCAGACGCCACACCTGGTCGCCATAGTTCAATTGAAGGAATTGATACAATTGACAAAACAATCGTCATCGATCAAAGCCCAATTGGACGAACACCCCGTTCAAATGCAGCAACATATACTGGAGCATTTGATCACATTCGCGCATTGTTTTCAGAACTTCCCCTATCAAAGGAACGAGGGTATACACCAGGTACATTTTCTTTCAATGTGAGGGGTGGACGTTGTGAATCATGTAAGGGCGGCGGGTCAATAAAACTCGAAATGAATTTCCTCCCAGATGTTTGGATTGAATGTGAAATCTGCAAAGGAACTCGATATACTCGTGAAACTCAAGAAGTTCTTTGGAAAGGGCACAGCATTCATGACATTTTAGAAATGACAATTGAAGATGCGGCAGTGTTTTTCCAAAACCAGAGAAAAATCCATCGTATCTTGCAAACATTGGTTGATGTTGGTTTAGGATACATACGCTTAGGCCAACCAGCTACAACCCTTTCAGGAGGCGAGGCCCAAAGAGTAAAACTTGCAACAGAATTACATCGCCCAGCAAGAAAGCATACTTTCTATGTGTTAGATGAACCAACAACCGGCCTCTCAATGGCAGATGTTCACCAATTAATACAAGTCTTGACACGCCTAAGAGACAATGGCCACACAGTTGTAGTAATTGAGCATAATTTAGATGTCGTAAAATCATCTGATTGGGTCATTGATCTTGGTCCTGACGGGGGAGATGGTGGAGGGAATATTGTTGCTGAAGGAACACCAGAAGAAATTGCCCAATCTCTGAATTCATTCACTGGACAACACCTAGGCCCAATGTTAGGTTTAAGAAAGGTAGCCGATTAGACAACCTTAGGTTGTATAGACCGAGGTGATGAAATGAGCATAGGAATTGAACCCTTAGGAGACATGGTTCTCATACAAATGGAAGCGGCCCCCGAGAAGACACAATCTGGTTTACTATTGCCAGAAGAAGCTAGAGAAAAGATGACTGTTGGTTTGGTGGTTTCTACTGGACCAGGGGTTGAACATGTTTCTACTGGTGATCGAGTCATCTATCGCCAATATAGTGGCACTAAAATTGAATGGCTTGGATTAGAATATTTACTTATGAAATCAGAAGATCTTCAAGCGAAAGTTAACGACTAATGGATGTGAAAAAAATGGCAAAACAAATGTTGTATGGAGAAGATGCAAGAAGAAAATTACTCGAAGGAATCGATTCAGTTGCAAATGCAGTAAAGGTAACCTTGGGACCTGCTGCAAGAACTGTGGTTTTAGAAAAATCATGGGGAAGTCCAACTATAATCAATGATGGTGTAACTATTGCAAAAGACATCGAACTATCTGACCCATTTGCAAATATGGGTGCAAAATTAGTTCAAGAAGTTGCAAGTAAAACCCAAGATAATGCTGGAGATGGAACATCTACTGCTTCAATTTTAGCTCAAGCACTATGTCATACTGGATTACGAAACGTAACTGCTGGGGCAAGCCCAGTTGAATTAAAAGCAGGTTTTGATGAAGCAATCCTTTCAGTCGTTGAACGTCTCAAAGAGATGGCAGTTCCTGTTGAAGATTCTAGCACTATTCACCAAGTAGCAACTATTGCGGCAAACAATGATTCAGGTATTGGTGAATTAATTGCTCAAGCAGTTGAAGCAGTAGGTCAAGACGGAGTCATTACTGTTGAAGAAGCAAAATCTGCAGAGACCGATCTCAAAGTAGTTGAAGGAATGGAAGTAGACAAGGGTTACATCTCTCCCTATTTCATTACAGATCGTGAGCGCAAAGAAGCAGTCCTTGAGAATCCAATGATTTTGATTACTGATCATACAATCAATAGTGCACAAGACCTTGTCCCTAGCCTTGAAGCAAGTATGCAACAAAAACGTCCATTACTAATTATTGCAAAGGACATTGAAGGTGAAGCACTTGCCACATTGATACTAAATGTGGCTAGCAAGGTTGTGAAAGCTGCGGCAATTAAGGCACCAGGATTTGGTGATGAACAAGGAGAGATTTTGGAAGATATTGCTATCTTAACAGGTGCCCAAGTACTTGCTAAAGATCGTAGTGCTGATGTGAAAGCCCAGGGGCCTATGTCACTAGGTGGTGCTGAAAAAGTGATTCTTAGTAAAAATAAGACTACATTCGTTGGCGGAGAAGGAGAATCTTCAGCGATTGAAGATAGAGTAAATCTTCTTCGAAACCAAGAGAAGTCCGCCACATCAAAATGGGATACTGAAAAGATGCAGAAGAGAATTGGTAAGATGACCGGAGGAGTTGCAGTTCTTAGAATTGGAGCGGCCACTGAAACAGAAATGAAAGAGAAGAAGGCACGTGTCGATGATGCCCTTAATGCAACTCGTGCTGCTATGGCAGAAGGTGTCGTTGTTGGTGGTGGAGTTGCATTATTGAGGGCACGCAATATCCTTGATGAGTTGAAATCATCTAGTTCAGGAGATAGAGCGATTGGTGTTGGCGCCGTATATGATGCACTTTCTGCACCATTACGACAAATCAGTGAAAATGCAGGTCAAGAGGGAAGTGTTGTTGTGAATACAATTCTTTCTAATGATTCACCATCATTTGGATTCAATGCACGGACAAATGAGTATGTAGACATGCTTGAAGCAGGTGTAATTGATCCAGTTAAGGTAACAAGGAACGCACTACAATCCGCTGGCTCAATCGCTGGACTTGTCCTAACTACTGAGACTTTAATTGCAGATGAACCTAAGCCAGATTCTGGCCCAGAAATGCCTGATATGGGTGGCATGGGTGGAATGGGTGGTATGGGTGGAATGGGTTTCTAAGTTAATTTCTCCAGCCGCATCGTTGAAGGACGGCCCGCTAAGGCACTACCTTGAGGATGGGCAGTTGTGGTAGACATACATCGTTTTGAGGTTCTACCAAATGTTGGGGATGGATTGATTGATAGTAGAGGAGAATCCATCAGACGTCAATTAGAATCAGATCATTCTGTTATGATTGGATCGATCCGTAGTACTCTTGGATATTTGGTAAAGGGTAATTTCACTCTCGAAGAAAAAAACCGAGCTGCAACAGATCTGTTTTCAGACCCAATCTTGGAAGAAGTAACAGTTGACACTCCAATACTCGACACATCAAAATTTACATCTTTACCAGATCTCTCAATTTTGATTGGTTTTAAACCAGGAGTTACTGATAATCGTGCGCAAGCAGCACTGGATGGATTACATACACTATTCCCCAATCATTCCCAAATGGCAGTTTCTACAACAATTGGATATCACCTTTGGGATGTTCCATCTGATGTAGATATCCAATGGTTAATTGGCCAACTTCACAATCCTTTGATTGAACGCGCTAAATCTACAGACCGACGAAAAAACCCAACTGAACCGTGGCCATTATTGGATTTTCCAGAACGGGCTAATTTAGAACAAACCCCTCCTTCAATTATTGATTTAGAAGTTTCAGATGAAGACTTAATTGAACTTAGTGAAACAGGTTTACTTGCTTTAAATCTCAATGAAATGAAAGCAATTCAATCTCATTATCGAGACCCAGAGATTCAAGCAATTCGAAATTCGAGAGGATTACCTCCTAACGCTCCTACAGATGTAGAATTAGAATGTCTTGCACAATCTTGGTCTGAACATTGTAAGCACAAAATATTCGCAGCCAAGATTCACCATGTAGATCATGAAACAGGTGAAGACTCAGAAATTGACTCATTATTCAAGACGTATATTATGAAACCAGCATTAGAGATGCAAGAAGAAGTAGATTGGTTATTGTCTCTTTTCCACGATAACTCAGGTGTAATTGAATGGACTCCTGATTGGAGTCTATGTATTAAAGCTGAAACACATAACTCTCCTTCAGCATTAGATCCATTTGGTGGGGCAATGACTGGTATCGTTGGAGTCAATCGCGATATTTTGGGAACTGGTTTGGGCGCACGTCCTATTGCAAACACGGACGTTTTTTGTTTTGGTCCACCAGATTATGATGGCCATTTACCAGAGGGTTTGTTTCATCCATCTAGAGTGATGCGAGGAGTACATGCTGGAGTTAGAGCGGGAGGAAATGAAAGTGGGATCCCTACAGTCAATGGAGCCATCGTTTTTGATGATAGATACATAGGAAAGCCATTGGTATATTGTGGCACAGTAGGGATTTTACCTCGATTTCTTCCAGATGGTCGCGAGAGCCATATCAAAACCCCTACTCCTGGAGATTTAGTTTACATGGTAGGTGGGAGAGTAGGTAGTGATGGTATCCATGGCGCTACTTTTTCTAGTTTAGAATTGACAGACGAAAGTCCTAGTAGCGCCGTCCAAATTGGAGACCCTATCACCCAGAAGAAAATGTTGGATATGTTGCTAGAGGCCAGGGATTTGGGATATATCCAAGTCATTACTGACAATGGTGCAGGTGGACTATCATCTAGTGTAGGTGAAATGGCTGAATTAACAGGGGGTGCAGATTTAGATTTGTCAGCAGTTCCACTTAAGCAGGACGGACTAAGTCCATGGGAGATTTTAGTATCAGAATCCCAAGAACGAATGACTGTTGGTGTAACAGCTGAAAATGCAAATGCATTTGAGACACTTGCAACATTACATGAAGTAGAAGCAACTGCTGTTGGTACATTTACAGATTCTGGAACATTTTTAGTTAGAAATGGAGATAATGTGGTTGCAGATTTGCCAATTCATTTCTTACATGATGGTTGCCCACAATTACAATTAGAATCAGAATGGAGAACACCACATCATCCTCCAATAATTTTCCCAAGTGATGATGAATTAAATGCAGAAGAAATGGGAACAATTCTTTGTCGATTGATGGCTAGGCCAAATATTGCTAGTAAAGAATGGTGGGTTAGATCTTATGATCATGAAGTTATTGGACAAACTGTAATCAAACCATTTGGAGGAGTAAATCATGATGCTCCAGGCGATGCGGCAGTAATTGCTCCGATTCCTGGTGAAACACGAGGAGCCGTCATTTCTTGTGGCATTGTGCCTAGATATTCAGATATTGATGCCTATGCAATGGCTGCAGCAAGTGTAGACGAGGCTCTTAGAAACGCAGTTTGTGTTGGAGTTGATTTGAATCGTATTGCAGGATTAGATAATTTTTGTTGGCCGGATCCAGTAGAGAGTGAAAAGACTCCAGATGGACGATTCAAATTGGCCCAATTAGTACGAGCAAATAGGGCTATAGAAGATGTTTGTCGTGCGTATTCTTTACCTTGTATTTCTGGTAAAGACTCGATGAAAAATGATGCAACATTAGATGGGGAAAAAATCAGCGTCCCCCCCACATTATTGTTCAGTTTAATGGGGGATCATCCAGACGTTCGTTATGCAGTTTCTTCAGATTTCAAAAACAGTGGAGACATCATATATTTGATTGGTGAATCACGACAAGAATTAGGTGCAAGTGAATTATCTTACATGTTCCGTGAAGAATCAGGTGGCCAAAGTGGAATTGGGGGAATTGTCCCATCAATCGAGCCCGAAAGAAATCTAGCCACATACAAAATTCTGACTAAAGCAATGCATTCAGGTTTAGTGGCCAGTGCACACGATTGTTCGGATGGGGGCCTTGCAGTAGCAATTGCCGAATCATGTATTGGAATAGATTCAGGAGCAGATATTGAGATATCTGCTCTTAGAGGGTTTGATGACGAACTCGATAAATGGGGGGCGTTATTTGGTGAAAGTTTAGGGAGGATTTTGGTAAGTGTTTCTCCAGAAAACTCTACTAATTTCGAGTCATTTCTCACAACGATTTCGTATACTCGTATAGGGGTTGTAAATAACAATGACAATTTGATAGTAACAGACAAATCTGTGCCTATTTTATCAAAATCAATCCCTGAATTACGTGCTGCTTGGAAGGGGACTTTAGACGGGGGTGCTCCTGAATGACAGCCAAGGTCGCAATTCTAACTGGTTTTGGGATTAATTGTGATAGAGAGACAGCAGCAGTTTTTGAGATGGTTGGAGCTAAATCAGAAAGAGTTCATGTAAACAAATTTGTTAGTGGTGAAAGACATCTTAGTGAATTCAACATTATGGCTGTTTCAGGTGGATTTTCATTTGGCGATCATTTAGGAAGTGGACGATTATTAGGAAACAGATTACGCTTTGGAATGAGAGAACAAGTTAGAGATTTCATTCAAAATGGGGGTTTAGTGATTGGAATTTGTAATGGTTTCCAAGTTTTGGTTAAGATGGGATTGTTGCCAGGTGATAAAGAAATAAGCTTCACTCAAACAGCCTCTTTGGCCTTGAATGATTCTGGCCACTACGAAGATCGATGGGTTACACTTGAATTCAATTCAAATTCCCATTGTGTTTGGACCAAAGGAATAGAACGAATCCGAGTTCCTGTTCGACACGGTGAAGGTAAATTTGTCACAACAAATCAACAATTAATGGATGATTGGGCAAGTAAGGGACAAATTGTGGTGAAATATATTGATCCTGATGATAATTATCCTTCATCTTCTGACATTCCTATCAATTATCCACTATCTCCAAACGCTAGTATGCGAAATATTGCAGGAGTTTGCGACCCTACAGGACGGGTGTTTGGTCTAATGCCTCACCCTGAAGCAAATCATTCAACATGGTTAGGGGCAACTTGGACTAGAGAATTAAATCCCTCAGAACATGGTGAAGGTGAAGGACTTGCGATTTTCCGTAATGCTGTTGATTATGTAGAGCAAAATTTGAATTAATATTCCTACTAACATACTCATATGCCTCAATCAGACGAGACGGTTGTGATTGATGGGAAAAATAACCAAAGCCCTATGAAAGGTTCTTTGCTGATACCCAGTATTGCTTTAGGATATGTTCCACTAGTCATTTTTTTACTATCCCTTTCCACCGATGGATTCGGCCTGTTTCTCTACAGTGGTGCATTTCTTGTGCTACTATTGCCAATTTATGCCGTCTATCTTCTCCAGATAACTCGGCAGAGAAGAGAAAATGGTACTCTCACTACATTTGTTGTAATTTTCTATATTATTTCGTTCCTAGTTCCATTGTTTTGGTTACTAATGTATGCATGGTTTGTGACAAATTTCAATGGGATTGTATAGCCTGATAATGCGGCCATAGATTCATTCATCATCTTCAATGAGTTGATCCACATCACTCAATAAATCGTCTAATTCTTCTCGTCTAGCCTTTCTCTCTCCGATAATCTTCTCAACATTTGGCTCAGATAATTCACCACCAGATTTACGAATTTCTTCTTCTGCCTTGAAACGATCCATGAATTCTCGATCTTCTCCTGGTCTTTCTGAACGATCTATTTTAGGAATTATTCGAGAAGGAATCGTTCTTGCTCCATGAACTTCATGTCTTTTTGGAATTGAATCTACAACCTCGATTGCAGAATCTACATCACCTTCATCTGAAAGAGAATTAGCAACATCTCTGATTATATTCCTTCTACTTGTTTTTTTAGCAATTTCAAATGCTTCTGCAATTTCTTGTTGGGTAGGAGGGGGACGCTGCCCTCTGTGAGCTGCCAATAATTTAGACGCCTCTTTTAGAAATGGTCCGTGAACCGGGTCGTGATCGTGTCTATGTGGCTCAGTTGTAAACGCCATGAGGTCTTTTGCTAGTTGTTCAATGGGGCCAGAAACATCTCCACTTATCCTATCTCTGACTTTTTTGTGAGTTGCAATACAGCCTTTACATCTCTTACTTCCTTCTTTATCTGGGGCATCACAAAGAAGACAACAAATCGCAAAACCCATCTGTTGCATGGCTTGCCGGGGTAACGACATTGAGTTAGGCCTAAACGCCATAATGCATCAAACCTATCCTATCCGTCGCATTCATCCGCACAACCCCTATCGCTGGCTAATGACTGAACCGACTTTGTTCACGAAAATCATTTGCGGAGAAATCCCTTCATCAGTGGTTGCGCAAGGTGACACGTGGTACGCATTCCTTGATATCAATCCCCAACGGCCAGGCCATACATTGGTTGTTCCGAAAGAACAATCCCAAAGAATTGCAGATTTATCTCCTCAAAGTAGAAGGGATTTGATGGATGGTGTTGTAGAGGTACAACGTCGCCTTTCAATGGAGTTTGAAACAACCGATTTCAGCATCAATGTCAATGACGGTCCACTAGCGGGTCAAGAGGTCCCCCATGTTCATTTTCATGTAATACCAAGAACTGACGCTGGTAAAGACCACCCTCTATGGTCAATGCCTGGAAAATCAGTAGAACCGGATTTTGAATTTCTTGCTGAACTTTCTAGGAAGTTACAATTGTATTAATGTGAGGTGGAAAAAATGCAATCTCCATCTGGTTTAGATGTTGAAAGATCCTCTGCACCTTATGATCCAAATGTAGAATCATCAGCCTCATCTAAACGAATGAATAAAAACGCTCTTTTGAATAAAATTCGTTGGAGACATGATGGACAACATCCTGGATCTAAATTGGCCTGGAAAACCCTCCGATCAATGCTTAGATTATCTTGGTATACCCAATTTAGGACGAGAGAACAATCTGGTTATGAAGACATAGAATCCGACAGAGGTCTAGTTGCTTTAGCATGGCACACAGCCGGTTTAGTAGATCCTATGGCAATCGTCCAATCTTCCGATAAGCGTTACATTATGGTTGGCCGACACGATTTAATGACTCGCGCCATTCTTGGTAGGTGGGCACGAGCTATAGGCTCACAACCAGTTTTACGTCAAAGAGAAATAGATGAAGGTACAACAAATCCTGATTTTGCAAAACATATCAATGATAGGAGCCTACTAACCGTTGCTCATACAATTGCAGGTGGTAATGGATGTATTATCATGCCTGAGGGCACAAGTCAAACTGAACCTAGAATGATGCCTCTTCGTTCAGGACCTATGAGAATTGCTTTGAATGCAGCCGCCGCTGCACAATCTTCAGGCCGCAAATTACCATCAATAAGGCCTGTAGGTTTGCATTTTCGTACCGCTTGGGAATTTCGTACAGATTGTTATGTTGAATTTGGAAAGGAAATACCAATTTCTGATTTAGTCGATGAATCAGTGGTTTCATCATTGATGGATGGTCGATGGGCAGAACCATCGAGAGATAATGTGAATGAACTCAGAAATCGAATTAAAACATCATTAGACATTATGACTCCTGATGCAGATTCTTGGCATGAATTTCATTCTTGGTCCGTTATTTCACATATTGAAAAATCACATCACAAACAACCCCACCAGAAATGGAGCGACGAAGTTCATGGAACACGCTCGGTAAGGGATAGGATTCGTTCTGGTGAATTACCAAATGAAATTATGGAACCAGCTAAACGGATTGAGAATGAACTACATTCCAAAGGTTTAGACCCTCGTTCAATAGATTCTAATGGAATTAAAAAAGACAACTTTTTCACTCCAATTAAAGGCATATTAGGCTTGATATTAATGATGACAATGTTGCCATTAAGCATCATGACATTACCCCAAGCAATGGTTGCTTGGTGGTTAGGAAACAATTCAGATGAAGGATTAGATGCAAGAAGCACATTCCATATGTTAGCAGTAACATTTTCTCCCTTGATTGTGTGGCCTATTTTTACGATCCCAATCAGCATTTGGCTTTCCTTATGTTTCATTCCTGACTATGTGATTTTTTCATCAATTTCAATTGCAATATTAATGCTACCAATTTTGCATATAGCAAACATTCTATTTTTATTGGGTTATGATGCAGTTTCTGATGTCAAAATATCCTTGTCACGTAGTAGATTAAGAAAATCACAATTATCTTCATCCATCAAAGAAGATATTTCTCTTATTCTCGCATCCCTGAAATAGGTTGAGTCTAACCGAATAAACATGGAGACGAGGGACATCACCAAATCCATCCAACAATGGTTATCTGAAGAGGGGTTAGAATTCAAGACCCTCTCTGATAACCGTGCAGAAATGCATCTTCATGTGAGATATCCTCCAACGCGTAACGGACATCTTTTCAATATCGTAATCCCAAAAAAACGATCATTGGTGATTGTCGGTTCTGTGACAAGAGTTGATGCTGGCCAACAAGAAGAGATGAAAAATCACTCAGAAACAGATCCAGTGGCATGGGAAGAATGGCTACATGAGGCAAGACTTGGATTAATCAAAGGAGGATTTGATTGGACTTTACATATCGGTAGACAAAGTGAGAACAGCGGCCCCCTTCAAGCATTCAATATTTCCCGACCAATTTGGTTCGATGGTTTGAATCAACACCTGTTTATGGATACGTTGAGAACAATTTGGCTCAGTAAATTAGCTATTATTCATGAGATCAGATTCAATTATGGGGTTGGCGAAGGTAAACCGGGACCTGTAGATGATTGGGAAAACCAAAAACAACAATCCAATTCTGAACAAGCCCCAGAGGTCGAAATAAAGGATGAAATGTCATTTGGATCTTCTTTTGATGTAGATGAATGGGTTTGAAATTTTAGTAACAAAGGTGTGACCTGAAGCGGGTTCGCTTAAGTATAAGTCAATACGGTTGATTGGTTGTTGAACCGTAGGTGTCCACTATGACTTACAGATTGAAAACCAATAGCCTAATGCTCACTATCTTAATGGTATTGAGTACAACTTTGATTATCCCCTCAGATGAGGTAGAGGCCGCAGAGGTAGTAATTACTGATGCAGTTCGTGTTGTAGATGGGGGCCCGATGAACGAAAGAATGGTGTCTATGGTGGCAGATAGTGAAGGCAACATCCACTTCGTTTGGAGTAGAAACACACAACATTTGTTTTATTCAATGCTCGATCCTAGAGCAGATATTGATGGAGACGGTCAAGCAGATCCATTGATTGATGCTACACAGATTTCTAATGCAGGGATTCACCGAGCATGGCATCCAGATATTGCAATTGACAGTCAGGACAGAGTACATGTTACTTGGACAGACAAATCTAGTCAACACGCAATCAAATACACAGTTTTAGATCCATCATTACATCCACAAGATGGTTCTGCAGCAGACGATGGAGTAATTTCTGTTGTTAATGATATGATTGTGAGTCAACGTCAACAAGATAGAGATTGGCCAGCTATAGCCGTGGATTCAATGGATAATGCACACATTGTTTGGGAAGATTCTTTTGATCCGTTGGAGAAGTTCTATTTCCAACCCCAAATTTACTATTCCATGATTGAGTTTGATGGCACAGCTGGTATTACAGCAATTGACGACTCAATGATTACACCAGTTATTGGCCACAAAGGCCATCCAGATATTGCAGTCGATGCAGATGATTATGTCCAGATTGTATGGGATGATACTAGAGGAGGAAAAGTCGAGATGGTCGTACCAATTGACACCTCTGGATCTATGTATTCTGAGTGGGCTGATGTTTGTACTGTATTCTATGGAGGTAGTTTCAGTAGTGGAGGATATTTCAGAGGAATCAAGCCAATGTTAGAAGATGCTAACATCACAGTGTATGAGACGATTTATGCAATTCTAGGATATGGAATTCCATCTGCAGGACAAAGTAATACTTGTTCAACTGCATATCAGACTGGTGGTAGTGGTTCTCAAGGCCCTCGAAATACACATTTAGGCCAAACCCCTTCAGATGATAGCGGAGGAATTAGAAAACTTCAGAATTTCATTTTCAATGGAGGCGCGGTAACTGGAAGCTCTGGTGAAGATTGGGGTCCATCATCAACTTGGGCCTGTCTTTCATGGAAGGATGCATCAGGTAACGTTCCCGGCAACCCTCCAACTTCAGCAGATCATAAATGGAATCCTAACGCGACCAAGATTGTCATTCCAATTTCTGATGAAGGTCCAAGAAACGGAGACCCAGCCCAACAAGCAGATGATACAGCATCAATCAACGAGGCTCACGATGCCTGCGTTCGTGCTGGAGTAGTTCCTGTCCCTATGGCTGGTAGTACATGGGGAGGAGGCACACAGATCCAATCACATATGTCAGATTTGGCAAATTGCCCAAATGGTGTTGTTAATACCAATCCAAGAATTTGTCCTGGTTCTACAATCCGTAATACAGATGCAGGTGGAGAAGTATACAATTTCCCAGCATCTGGAGGGGGAGGCCAGCAAATGCAATTATTGGTTGAAGCAATGGTCTATCTAGCAACAAACAACTCCCGTGAGATTTTCATGACAGTATTGGCACCTCATGCTTTGCTCGATAATCCATCCCCTGGTTGGACTAGGGGGACTTCAGCAACTAGCACTTCAGGCAATACATATACTGAAGATATTGGTCCTGAAATGGACTCAAATGGATATGGCCATTTGGTTGTAGTTAATGACACTAGAATTACATTGGATGATGCATTCAGTTTCCACCCATCAATTGCAGTTGATAGTCAAGGAAATACACACCTTACATGGATGGATGGAAGAGGATATGGTTTTGAGAAGAATGTCAATTATGAAGTATTTTACTCCCGTTTAAGATTGCGTGGAGCAGCTACTTGGGACGGTGTCGAAAGTGGTTTGCCATCATATGGAATTAAACAAATCGTAGACACACGAATTTCTGATTTCGAAGGACCGAATGGAATACCACAAGGCACTCCATACTCTCCATCATCTTACATGCCTGCAATTCTAACCGATGCTAGGGACAATGTCCACATTACTTGGCTTGAAAATAGTAATTCGAGTCAGGGTGAAGCGATTATGTATGCTCGTCTGAACCATACAAATGATCAACCATCTTGGCCTCTGAACTCTATTGCGGCTGCAGTATTAGATCCATGGGATCCTACAGAAGTATCAACCTGGCAATCTGATAAATTGGGTCCAAATTCAGGAAATTCCCCTGAGTTAGGTCAACCCCCTGCCTTTGCAAATGATTTGGGTAGTGGAGCACATATTGCATGGTCTGATACGAACAAATGTAATGAGGAATCTAACCAAAATACATACACATTATGTTATGTCCATGTTCTTACAGGCCAAGTAGAAGTAGGCTTACAAGAAGGAGAAACCTTCTACCATGTAATTGAGCCAAGCGAACAAACGATGTATAACTTGACAGTAAACAATACAACCCCTGGCCCACCAGATCTTGTAGCGGATACATTTTCTATCAATCTCAGTGGAGTCCCGTTAAATTGGTCTGCAACAGTTTACTTTTCCAGCAACCATACAACAATTTTCCCAGACACCCCAATTTATCTTTCAGGGGGTGAAAAAGTAGAGATTTACATGCGTGTAATAGCTCCTTCAATTTACCAAGCAAACGAAGATGAAGTTGCAAATATTATCGTATCTGCAATATCATACAAAGATCCTGCAATACGTAGTGATCGATTAACTAGCACTCTCATGGATGTTGTTCATGGTATTCAATTGGATACAAGCCATACACAGAGTGATATTGAACAAGGCGGCACAGCAATTTTCTCTATCACAATTACCAACACAGGTAACGTGTATGATACATTCCAGTTTTATGATCCAAATACGTTAGAAGGTCAACAAGAATGGCTCCTTCCTTATGGTTGGGGTATTAAATTCCCTCTAACTGTCTCATTAGAACCGGGTGCATCTGTAACGAAAAATCTTGAAGTTAATGTTCCAACAACACAAGAACCAGGCACCTGGGTCGTATTTGTCAAGGGCTGGTCCACTGGAGAACCAGTAAAATCTGTTGAAAAGGGAACATATGATGTTCTTGAACTTTGGATTAACGTATCAATTAGATCTTCTGGAAATATCGAATTTGAGATATTCGACAGAACAGAAGAGGTCTTACCTGGCTCGTTAAATTCTGATTTAACTAAGGATGAAGGTTGTGCCCAATATACGATTAAGGTGAAGAAGAATTTCGCCCCAGGGCACCTAATATTCGCAGTATTGGGTGGTCCTGAAGAACGTCCTGAAAACATGACCTTGAACCAATGGCGCCAAGACAATTGGTATGTTCAATTGGATTTCATTAATGCTCCAGACTATACTGAAGCGACTAGATATGATCCGACAGTACCTCGATTTTGGTCTCAGACTGCAGTACCGTATGATGTCATTGCCACAGTCTGCGCTCCAGTAAATGCTGATGCTGGAATTGGCCCTGCAGTAAAGGTCAAGGCGTATTTGCAAGGCTCTCCAAAGGTATCAGATGAAGTAACACTTTCGACCATGGTAAAACATGTCTACCAGTTGGATGCATCAACTGAATCATTGGAAAACGACATGAATCCAGGAGAAACTTGGGCAGTTCCTATAGACATAATGAATGGTGGAAATGGACCTGACCGTTATGATATGAGAATCACATCAATTGCAGATTCTAATGGATTAGCTCAACCATGGAATGTTGAGATTTTCAGATCAGATATGACAGAATTACAACGTGATGAGAATCAGACAGTAATGGTACATGTCGATACACCAGGGCAAGTTGCCGCAGGCACATATGAGGTTACAATCTCCATCTTTTCTGAAGAAGCATGGGAAGGCACTCGTCTTCGAGATGTAATACAGTTGACAATAAATGTCAACGAATATCATGATATGCAAATAACTCTCGACCCATATGTTGAGAGCTCAGTCAAAACAACTGCACCTGGAAGAACCGTTCGATTCATTATGAATCTAACAAATAATGGGAATGTTCCAGATACTCCAACAATGCATAACCATACCAAGAAAGGTGATGGAAACTGGGATCAAGAACCCGGAATGAATGCACTTGCTGGTTGGGCAACACCTCATGCAGTTGAATTTGCTTTACTTGATGGATTTGAAACTGAATATCCAGTTGAATTGGCATGTGCTGATGTGAATTCAACAGATGAGAAACCAGAATTCGATTGCTATTATGATGTATTTTCAGGAACATGGAATTTCCCGTCTATGCCTGCATATTCTACTGTTCAATTAGTTGCAATAGTCAATGTTGGCTCTGATGCTGCTTTGGGTAACCGAAACATCGGAATCAAGGTTCTTTCTGATTATGGTAGTTCAAGTGACGGAGGAGATGATGACGAGACCCCAGAATGGGCAGACTCTTGTACAATTGACACCGATAATGATGGTCTTGCAGATAATGATCCAGGTTGTGACACAAATGAACAAATACTCACTCTTAGATTAAGAGCGCCTAACCTAGTATTTGTTGGTGGAGTCGATATTAGTGAAGAACAAGCTTCAGCCGAAGTAGGTGAAATGATTCCAGTTCAGGTTACAATTCAGAACACAGGTAACGTTCATGCTACAGATGTAAATATCATATTGTGTGTAGGAGATATTGATGATATCCGTAGCGATGGTTGTGAAGAAGAAGACGTAGTTTATCGCCGAGTAATAGGGGCATTAATGCCTACTGAAGATTCAGATGAAGGAGTTACAATTACTCTATTGTATCCAGTTACTGCAGGTAGCGACAGAGTAGTCGTAGTCATTGATCCAGAACTCAATATTGTAGAAGTTAGTGATGATGATAACTATCTAGAAGTAGATGAGAAATTACAATCCAATAATCCAGTACTTGATGTAGCATTGGTTGTTGTTGGTAAATGGTCTGTACCGACTATTATCATGGCTGCTACTGTAGGATTACTTGGAGTCGCAGGTTTGATGATGATTTCACGAAGAAAAGAAGCATTAGATCGAGTTGCAGAACAAAGTAGCCTATTGCAAGGATTAGATGAAGATACCCAATTCTGAAGATTCTTTATCCTTGGATCCACCAAGGAAGGGGAGTTGTAGAATCTGCTGGGATGAATATCTCTTCTGTATTTGTGTTTGCTAAATGGCCTTTGATTCCATCAATAACCATCTGCATATCTTTTGAATGAATCAACAAATCTCTAGCAACCCGATCCAAATCAAGAGGCCTACTTGGATTTTCAAGAATGGTATGAACAATGGACCTTTCATTGTAACTTTCAAATTCACCATCAACTGTTTTTGAAACTCTCTTCAAAACATGTTGATGAAGTGCAACCAATGAATCACGCTCAGCATCAATATCATCTAACATTCCTTGGATGTGGGCAATATATCCAGCACCTTCAGAAATAGACATTCTTCTTCTCCCACCGATTTTATTTGCAATCTTAATTGCTGAATCAGACATGGTCTTTGAAGATGAAAGATTTACAGGACTTCCTTTTGGCAATGGAGTATGTTTCATTCTAAACAAATCAGGACCTAAATCCATTCTTAGGCTGAAAGATTGTTGAACAGTGTAAATTTTCTTAGGAGGGCCCCCCCTTTCTGAAGCTACTTTTTCACATTCTACAAATCCATTTTCTTCCAGAACATTCAGATGTTTTACTATGGCTTGTTGACTAACATCAAGATGCTCTGAGAGTTGTAAAGGATAGTGCGGTTCCCGCACCAAACGCTTCAGAATTTGTCTACGAGTAGGATTGCTGAGTATTTCGATCGCTCGATCAAAGTCTACCACAGCATCCCAACCTAAGGTTAGGTAGTGGCCCTTCTCGTAAAAACTCGTTGGGATTGAAAACCATTTCAACCCGAGTCCCAAGATTGCCAATCTTCATCATTAGCATCAACTTGTTGTTTGACGATTTTACTTCTGGACGGCCCCTCTACCTTCTCCGTTAAATTTTCAGAATTTACATGCTCGGATTTCATTAATCTCGTACCAGCAAATGGTGGCGGGACTGAACGGGTGCGTTGAACACCTTTTACATCTTGAGGGTTCATTTTTCCCTCTCTAATCAAGAATAACTCGTCTGTAGTAGGAATCCGATTTGTCGGCATTCCTTGTAGAGCAACTCGTTCTATGCCTCCCTTTTTCCTAATAATTAAATGAATAATTAGAGATAATGGGAGAATAATCAATCCGAAACAACATGAAATAAATGCAAGAAAAATACCTGGTTCTTGAAATGCTTGCAAGTCAACCGATTGATCATCTACAATGTAAACAGTAGATGTTGAATTACTATTTTTGAAAGTTAAATTTTCTACATTGTCCAAAGTAATAGTTCCTACAGGGTCATAAATCACTTTACCACCATCTCCACTTCTTTGAGGTTGCATCCACGTTGGTTTCGTAATGCTTACTTTGTTATTTTCAGAATCTGTAATTTCTAAATCTAATTCTGCTTCATTATTGATATTTTCAACAATTCGTAACATCGTGTATATTCTATTTGCTTGTAATTCGATGACTTGATTAGAACCCGGCTCAATTATACCTGAATTATTCTGTTCAGGGTCAACAAGATTTTCAATATCATCCATTGAATTTGTAAATGAGATTAATGAAATTGTAATCAATCCAATGGCTACGAATGCCAACCACTTTCCCCATGGCTTAGTTTCACTATCTTCCGCCATGAATCTGAATAACCCCCATCTTTCTTATTTCCTTTCAACCACCAAGTCCAAATTCGGCTAACTTTTCAGGTAGGTATTCGTCAGTAACATAATCAAGACCATATTTGGCAAGTGATTGCTGTTCAGCCTTTTTTCCATGTTTTAACATGTAATTGATTTGATCTTGCCATTCAGCCGTAGAAAAACGGGGGTCAGATAACTCAGCCTTCAATGCTTCAATGTCTTTTGGTGTCAATTTGTCACTGGGAAGATCATATGCATCGATATCGTCTGCTGTAATACCGAGGTATTCCGCCCCAGTTGTAGCTAAATATTCTGAAATGTGTGCTGTTTTTATTGCCCCATAAGCAATACTCGCAAATATTCTAAATGACCAAGGGTCACAGTCAGCGAAAACCATTACTGGTTTATTCCAAGCCTCAGACATTCTCTTGATCATACGCCGTGTTGATCTAGCAGGTTGACCTTTTAGATGGATAAGTGCACATCTAGAATCTTCATCAAATCCATTTTCCACCAATCGGTCAAACATACCACCAGTCTCAATGGCCATAATATAATCAATATCTTGATCTATTAATCGGATTTTTTCTGGCTCTACATTGTATGGTAAACCATACCCTGAATCACCAACATCATCCCGACAATTTATTGTCATCCAATCTCCTTTCCGATTTCTCTCTTCAATTGTGACATTCCCAATCATTCTAGCTCCATCTTCTTCAGGACGTAATTTGAAATCCTCTCTCATACACTTAGTAACAATCTCTAGATCTTCAGCAAGGTTGTTGCTTTCATTTTGCGTTCCAAATTTACCCAATCCCCAACCTTCTGAAATGTAGTACATTTCCCTTAGTGTAGATGATTTTTCAGTATCTATCATTTCCTCAATAAATTCAATCACATGTAATGCTCGAAGTAATTGTCTAGCGGAACCCAAACTAGTTGCATCTCGAATTGTTTGTTTTTTACCATATTTGTAAACACCCAATCTTTGATTAAATTCAATATTTGTTTTTGCTCGAACAGGGAGAGTCATGGTTGGAGCCTTCCCCTTCAACATCTTGTCATGCATTTCTGCAACAACTTGATTCAGACTTTCAATGACTTCTTCTCGGTTTTTTGCTTCAGACATTATTCATCACTCTCCACAAACTCATCAAATTTCCATTCTTTTGGTTCATTAGATTCTGTGATCGCATTTCCAACTTCGTTTTGGTCTAGCGTTCCACTTCCATCTTGGTCATGTTTTACCATTACCTCTTCAGGGGATTGTTTAGTCAATACATCACCCAACACTCCTTCCATTGCATCTGCTAATTCGATTTGATCTAAATCACCCGAGTTATCCATGTCTGACTCCATAGCATCTTCCACAATCATTGAAGCCCGTTCTGCAGCAGCTTGCTTAATCCGCTCTTCTTCTTTTTGGATTTCAATCAAAATTTCTTCATCTATTTTTGATGCTCCAATAATGTCTCCAGCACCACGGAAAAAGACTTCAGTTTCATTCCAATCATTGTGTGCTAACCCCTTTATTGCAAAATGAATAACTCCTACATCACTTGGTGGAATAGTATCTAATTTCCAACACCAAATTCCTTTGACTTCTCGTTTACCATTCAAATCATCTTCAATAATTTCTACCCCTTCTTTTTCAGGGTATTGTGCAAGAATTGAATATGCCCTTGGCCTAGCCGTATAATTATGAATTTTAATAACACATCTATGCACTTTTGCCTCTTTATCCCAAACCACTTCATCTTCACAAAATACTGCATTCATTATTTGCGTAATAATGGGTGCTAAATCAGGCTCATTTCTCTCCAAAAGACTCGATGCTTTAGTTGCTATAGCAGGTAATATCTCATTGACTAATTCGAATTTTTCCTTTGTCTTTGCTTTCTGTGCACTTTTCTTTTTATGATTTTTCAAATGCCTTCCGATTTCTTGTAATGCCTTCCGAATTTCAGTCATTACATCTTCATTTTCAGCCACAGCTTCCTTCGCTTCCGACGTAAATTGGACATTTGTACTTGCAAGATGTACAAGAATTGTAGCTGCACCCTTAGGAACTCCCTTTCCACCTGGTTGATCTAAACCATATCCTTTCCAACTAACTGATTCAATTCCTTTAGTGAGAAGACACCCGCCTTGTTGATACATTAGGGGCACTCTATTTGCAAATCTCAACACTTCGATTGGACCTTCTGCTGAGACATCTGCGTTTCCATAAATTAGGCCGACTTCAATTTGAAACGGGTTTCCATTGGCCACACTGGGTGCTCTAGTCAAAGTGGATACAAATGCCGAATCGACTCCCTTTTCTAGCCCTTTTTTGATTAGTAAATCTTCTATTGGTGACAAACAATCAGTAGGGGGAGGCATTAATCTAACATCATTGAATGCTGTTAGAATCTGTTGTGATTCTTCTGGAGTAACATCACCAGGAGTGGTTTTTTGATCAATTTCTGATTTTACTAAGATTTCTTTCATTGCCCTCATAGGAATTCCTGAAAAAGTGTGACGCAAAAATCCCCTCATATTTCTTTCAGATGAATCTCTTAATAATCGATTTAAAGCACCAATTTCAATACCATGTGGATGAGGTTTGATTTCTCTTACAGGTCTTGGTAATCTATCGGTAACTCTCTCTGAAACGAAACTATCAATCAATTCATCTTCTTCATTGTAAGCATGAAAGCGAATTGTTGCATGGGGGTTTACTATTGCAGTCATTCGCAGATACTGGCCGACACTTTTCTTCCCTCGTTGAAATTTTGCTTTCATAGGCGCTTCAATTCTAAGTCCATGTTCAACTGGCATTCCATTATGATCTAAAAAATTATGAGTCCTTTCACGATTGGAAACAATTGCAGCATTCTTCTTAGTATCTAGGCCAATATCCATTTTTAGAGCAGTTGCATCCTTTGCAATTTTTGAGACAACATGTGTAGTTTTTCCCGTAGTTAATTGACTATACATTACAACCCCTGTAATTCCAATTCCTTGCTGTCCTCTGGTTTGTCTAATGGTATGAAACCTTGAACCAAATAACAGTGAACCAAACACCTTTTCAATAGATTTTGCAGGGATTCCTGGACCATTATCTTGTGCTATCATTAGGATCCGATCGCTTTTATTTGGAATACGACGTAATTCAATTGAAATTGTTGGCAAGATACGATGTTCTTCACAAGCATCTAGAGAATTATCGATTGCTTCTTTTACAGCAGTAATTATTGATCGTTGTACTGAATCATAACCTAAAAAGTGCTTATTTTTTTCAAAGAATTCACTAATGCTGGCTTGCTTCATGGTGCTAGTCGCGCGTTTTGCCATTTGTCCACCTCCTGCTGCGGTCCTCCTTCGACCGGATGTCGAAGGGCCACTCACAAGTTTGTGAGACTCGCCCGTTGAGGGTTATTGAATTCTAATCATAGATTTGCTCATACCTTTGGGATTTAGTCTATTTTTCTATTCACGGTGATATCCACTACCCCTTTCAATTTCTGAACATCGATATAATTGCTCTAATAGCACTACTGCTGCCATTTCATATGTCATTGTCAAAGGCCCCAATCCCAATTTTTCATGGGTTGGTGCAATCTCTTCTCCCCATCCATCAACAGGGCCTACTGCTAGGTTGATTGTTTCAGAACCACTTCTCCAAGAATTCCATTTTTTAACCATCTCATTTGTGGTTATTGATGGACCACCTTCATCAAGCAAAATCAGAATACCCTTTTCCTTTTTCAATTTGGATAAATATGCATCTAATTCGATTTTTCCTGAATGTCGAATTAATTTTACTCCTCTTCCATTCAATCTTGTGGAATACATATCGATTAGAGTAGAATAAGCACCCTCTCTAGCTTTACCATGTATGTGTACATTGATACGTGCCACATTCTTGTTGAAATAGTGATTGTTCTTGACCCATTCTACTAATCTTAGGTTTCAAAGACCCCCTCTGTAACGGACAATCATGTCATGGTGGCCCTTCTCTAGGAGGAAGTCAGACACCTTTGTTGATGATCCCCATATCAAAGGATCAAAAATGTGGCTAATTGAATTACAAGAGATGTGTGAACGAGAATATCAAAATCCAGCCGCCGGTCAATCCAAAGTAAGAGAAATGCAAATTGAATGGACTGAAGCCCATTCAAGAGGAGAAATAAGTGATGATTTATTGCAAGGATTAGACCGAAGAGCATTTCGATTGTTAAGGGCAACATCCGAAGAATGGCTTAGGTGGTTGGATGATATTGAATTTTGGAAGCCAGGTTGGCGGGGAGATGATGGTGCCCCAAATAATGAATAATATCGTGAGGAAATATTGTGTTAATTTGGGTAATTTTGTTTGGCGGCATTTCTGTTGCATTGTTTTGGTATGCTCGCCATCAACCCTTTCCTGAACATGGTAAAATCGCTGGCTCAATTTTCGTCTTAACTGCACTTATTCTATTCATTGCTATCGGGTCACCTAGACCAACCGCTGACACCGTACCACCCTTTTTGGCAATATTATTGGGGGGTTGGTTCACCATTATTGGAGGCTATCACATGGGAAGAACTCAACGTGATGTAATTGTAGCTCCCTTTTCAGGCATTATTCTTGTTTCGGGTATTTTTGGCTTGGTTACAGTAGGGTGGACAGAACAAACTACTACAGAACAAATTGGAAATTTCATAATCGCATCTATTTTTGTTTTATTGGAGATATACTTGCTATTTCGTGGCCTAGTCGTTGGAGTACAGGGAATCACATGGTCAAAGTCTGGTTTACGCCAATTGGAGCGCGGGTTAATTGGTGGAGAATATGGTGCAATATCTCATTTTGAAAGATCTTGGGATATGGAAGATCCTGCATTGAGTGCTATGGCTCACGCAGCACTCGCTTTAATTCATCAATCAAATGGAGATAATGAAGAGTATGAAATTCACGTTAAGCGCTTGGATCGATTTGGTGGTTGGGATGCAGTGGATTCATCATGGCTTGATGCAATTAATAGTCGATTGATAGGAAATGTAACAATTCATTCTAGTGAAGAATAAACAATTATTCGATGCATAGAACACACGGATTGATAACCTACTATGTGTAAATAATAGCATGGTTTGGGATATTCCAAGATCTGCTTGGGGTAGAGGAAACATCCTCTTTTGGGTATTATCTACGTGGTTTGGAGCAAATCTTCTCGTCCAAGCATTTTGGATGGGAACTTACGGAAGCCCATTAGATGCAAATATGTTATTCGAAGCATTCGGGCCTATTGCATGGGTCATTGCAGGTTTGGAAATTATCTTGTGGGGATTATTGTTGGCGTATACGTTCCGTCGTACAATTATTCGTATAATTGCTCAATATACTCATCAAACGGATTCAAGAGCCGCCGAATTTGTGTAAGCGTTGAGAGACTATGGTGCGCATCACAAGAGTCCATACTGGCGGAGGAGATGGAGGTGAGACCAGTCTATTGACTGGAGAACGAGTTGCTAAGTCAATAGATAGAGTAGAATTGTTTGGAACCATCGATGAATTGAATTCTTCTATAGGCTGGGTTAGAATGGAACTTTCTCGTCTTCCAAAGGAAGCAGCCGATGGCGGGGTTCGAGTTACAGCAATACGATTAGAATCCGACCTAGAGCCTAAATTATCACTTCTCCAACAGGAGTTATTTGATGTTGGAGGAGAATGTGCAGGTAACCCTCAAACTCTTCCTAAAGAGATGGTATTGATCAATATGGAACATGCAGATAGATTGGTTTCAGAAATGGACGCGTGGACAGAAAATACCCCACCACTTGAATCATTTATTTTACCCGCTGGTTCTCCAGTCATTGTTGCTTTACATGTTGCAAGAACCATAGCCAGAAGAGCTGAGCGTTGTGCTGTTCGCTTAACTCAATCTGAGGGTGAAGATGCAATTAGACCTGCAATTCTTGCTTATTTGAATCGCTTATCTGATTGGTTTTTTGTTGCATGTCGACACGCATCATTTACTTTAGGAGAAGACGAGGTGTTGTGGATTCCTCTTTCATCTAGAAAATCAAATTCTTAGAATCTTACGTGCTTTTTCTAGGACCATTTTTTCTTCATCAAAAGTGATGATTTCTTTTGCCTCATCTATTTCAATCCACAAATAGTCTGAGTGTTCCTCCGATAATTCAACATCCATTGAATTAGTTCTCGCAGGAAACCAGTGTACTTGTTTTTCTCTAGTGGTATTTTTTCTTGTGTAAGAATACTGGGTAGTAGTAAACCAATTTCCAATAATTTCTACATCTGTGATTGCAGTTTCTTCCTTCAATTCTCTAATTGCAGTTGCATGATGATCCACATCACTTTCTTCTACATGCCCTTTGGGAAATCCCCAATGTCCCTGTGGATATCGGAGTAATAGGATCAAATCACCATTTGCAAGAACCAACCCACATGATGTTTCCATGTACCTCCCAAGTGATACTAACCCTTCACACTTCGTCCGAATTGCTCTTAACAGGAAATAATTGGAACACAATATGGGCGGAACCAATGACAATCCTGATGAGTTCGCGCTCACGAATTTACAAAATATGAATCCAACACGAATAGTTACTGATGGTGATTTAGATGGAATTGCATCAGCAGCCATTCTACTTCGAGCATTTCCATCTGTTGATGTAGTATTTGCCAACCCTCCTGGAATTCGATCAGGAGTATTTGATGAATTCATAGATAAATCAACAATAATTTGTGATTTACCATTCCACCCTCAAGCAGGAGCAGTAATTGATCACCATTTGACAAATCAAATTTTTGAATCAGATGTTTTGAATCTCTGGAGGCCAACAATGTCTGCAGCAAGAATCACACATTCAATCGTAAAAACTCAACATAATTTAGATGATTTAGACGAATTTATTGAATGGGTAGATCGTCTAGATGGAGGAGGAGTTTCCAAGGAAGACTATCTTTCTGACCACCCTATTGTCGTATTGAGTAGAAGTATCGATGCTCGAGAATCCCCTCAAGCAGCTCTTTTTGTGGCCAAATCAATTTCATCCGGCGTAAGTATAGATGAAATTCTAAAAAATCCAATAGTGGATGAAATCGTAGCAAAAAGAACTCAAGAGTCATCAATCATAGAAGAAATAATTGATCAAACTTTACAAATCGAAAATAGATTGGCTATTGTTCGATTTGATGGTACAGGAACTAGAACAGGAGGATATAGAATAACAGCAACTGTTGGTGATGATTGTGATGCTTGCATGATAATTCATGGGAATGAAGAAGGTAGTATTTCTGGCAAAACCCCTCCTTTAGGTGCCTCATTTTATACCAATTCATTTTTGCACCAAAATGGTGGTTTAGTAGATTTAACATTACTTGCCACTGCCTTTGATCAAGATGGCGGTGGTCATTCCAATGCCTGTGGTTGTAGAATTAAGCCTTTGAATAAATTTGGAGAATTAGAGGAAAGAACTCCTAACTCATCTGATATTGATACAAATATATCTCAATGGATTAGAATTTGGAATTCACATCATCCTAATTTTTGAAGAACTTCTAGCAATCGTAAGAAACCTAAGAATACAACAGCTACTAACAACCAAACAAGAAAATCACCAGTTCGCTGATGTATCCCTCGAGTTCGTTTGATATTTTCTCCTTCTTCTCTTTCTTTGACCATTTTCGATCCAGACTTATACATTAAGTAAACAATAACAGCTAAAATTAATCCCAACCACCCATGTAAACTAACTAATGATGATAGATTCGCATCAAGTTCGAAATGCCGATATAAATTTCCAATTATAGCAAATAGTATTACAATACAAATGAAAAATAGCGATTTTCGGCCTGATTTTTCATGATCCTCTACGATTTCACTTCGTTTTTTATTTTGAATCTTTGACCAAGCAATTCCCTTTTTGGTTTTTAATGCCTTCATAATATTCCATTGTTTGTATAACCAAACTGCTAGTGAAAAACCAAGTATCGGATGCAATAAGATGACCACCGCATCGACCACATCCATGGTTGCCCATTCACTTCTCCATCATCATTCTGAGGGTCGGATAGTTCATTTTCTGTCGAATCGTTGATGTATGCCGGACGAGCGCACCCCTTCGTTGGAGGGCCAAGAATGGAGGAACGTCTCAAGGAAGCGATTGAATTTGCGCTTCGTTCGGGGGATGATCCTAATACCCGAATCAAGACTGTAATTGATACCGCTGCCTTCAATTTATTAGACAAACCATGGAAGTCAATTGCACTTACAATCCTTCGAAAAGAGGAGCCAGTTAATCCCGATGAGGAAGTAAAAGTTAGAGCCACTAGAAGACGCGGAGGTCGTCGGCGTGGAGTTAAAGGCTCATCAGGAATTGAAGACTCCCTACCTTCTGCTTCAGATGTGATTTCAAGTGACTTTTTACCTGCATTCAAACTAGCAACATTATTGATACATAAGGGTAAAAATCCCAAGAATTGGGATTCAAAGTTTGATTTGGAGATTGATGGATTAAGAAGTGATTGTGTTTCTGGCATTCACCCAGTTTGGTCTATTGCTGCTCGGGAATGTCCTTTGATTGCTCAATTGGGCGCCTTCCCCTCTACAGAGGTCGAAATTCAATCTACAGAAGTAGATCAAAGTTGGATAGATAGATCAAGGTTAGATCCAACTGATTTTTCTTCATTGGGTAATTGGCTTCAAGAGTTTCCGACATTGAATCTTAGTTCAGATGGCATTCTTCAAATTCAACGCTTGTCCAAAGGTCTTCAAGGAAAGATAAGAATGAATCAAATTCAGAAAAGCATTCCTGATAGCTTACTTTCTTCAGACATTGCAGAACATATGTTACTTGGCGCCTATCTTTTGATATCGGCAGGAGAATCTGAGAAGGCATTAACAATTCTTGAATCAATTAAATCAAAGAATAAGTCATTGATGAAATCAGTAAATGATGTAATTGATTTAACTAAACTTAGGTTAGGGGATTATTCGTCATGGGATGCGTGTGCTGATGTTACTGGAAAGGACACCCTATCAATTGCCATGAAATCGGAAGCATGGACCAACCCCCCCATCGACCGAATTATTGAATCCTCAAAGATAGAATCAGGAATAATGCATTTAGAGTTACAAGGAGAAATGGTATCAGATACTTTACGTTGGATGTTGGTTAAACAAGTTGCAGAATCAGGAGATATTTCTGCAGCTACTGACCTTGTTTTAGAAACAAAAATAGATGATGAAAAATCCTTTATTCAAGCATCAACATTAGCCCAAGATAATGATTTATTAATTTCACGATTAATCGAAAAAGCCCCTGAATTCTCTTTGATTACATGGTCAGAAATTGTAACAGATTCCATTTATCCAATGCCAATTCGACTCACATGTTCAAAATTAATTGCGAATGAAAGAACATTACTCCCTCAAGATGTTCTTGAATCAATAATTGAAATACTTTCAATCGAAGTAGATATTTTCTCTTTATCATTGGTTTTATCTTCATCTAAAGTAGACGGTACTTTGAATCCATATGCTGTTTTACTTTGTAGTGCATTAGCGCCTGCGAATATAGGTGAAGAAGTAATTGCTTGGCTCCAAAATGAAAGGCCACAGGCCCATGATTCAGTGATGTCAACAACTCCTCCAGATTATTTTAGCATTCATGAAGCTGCATTGATACGATTATTAGATGGAGCAGACGCGAATTTAGACGAACTTCTTGGAAGATTACCTGAAGCAGGATCAGATGTTTTGAGGGAAGCTCGTAGAGCTTTGATGGATGGTGGTGATGGATTAGTTAGCGAAAAAAGGATTAATTCTCTTGAACAATCAATATCAGATGCAGCGCTTTCAAATTTAGAATCATCATTATTCCAGGCAATAGTGAACCTTCTTCGGATGAATCGAGTGAATAGCGAAATACAAATGAGTGAGAAAAATAGAAAGGAAAATGCTTCCACATTACTTAATCAGATTATTGAAAATAATTTCTCTGCAATTTTCCTCAATCAAGTTCAATCGTTACTTCTAGAACATGAAGTTGCATCTGATAATTTCGTTTCATGGTTACAGGAAAATAGACCTGGTTCTGAATGGTCCCCTGTTGCAAATGCTGCCATTAAGGTAAATATGCAACGTTATAGAGAAGCGGCCAGGTTGTATAAACAAGCAGCACCTCGATTTCAAGCAGCACCACATTCTGATTTTGAGATAGCAACCCAATTGTATCGAAAATCATTGATTGGATTTGCCCAAGCACAAGGTTGGTCAGAAGCCGTTGCATTGTTAGAAAGTCACTCTGAATTAGCAACAACAATTACATCTCAATTCAAATTATACCTACAAGTATCTCATTTAGCGCAAGAGCAGCAACAGAATCGTGGTAAAAGAAATTCAAAGAATAGAGACCCCTCTAGAAAGAAAATCCTTGATTTTGTGGATGAAAGGGTCCCAATTATCCTGACAGAAGAAGAACAAGATCATTCATCAAGGCGAGAGAGAAATAGGAGAAAAGAAGATTTAATCGAATCGTTAATGTCTTATCCATCCAAACGAAATCTTCCAGAAGAACCCTTCGTTGGTCGTGTTCGTGCAGCATTAAATCGTATTCGCGAACAAAATAAATCTGGAAGAACAAGAGTCGAGAATCGCTTCCGTGAAGCGATTAAGGATGAAGAAGATCCATTAGAACTTCTTCGTATTGCCAATGAAGTAGCCTCAGAAGACCCTATTCGTGCTTTGGGGATGCTTGAGCATGCCTCCTCAGTTTGTACTTACTTTGATCGTATGGAGAAAGCACGTTTAATTCAGGCAATGAAGACTTTGTATTCTAAACACGAGAGTAACATTCCGATTAAATCTCGTCGAATATTTAGCTCAGTAGATTTAGCGCCATTGGTTGTAATTGATACCAACTTATTGTTGGATGCTTTATCTGCGTCTATTCTTAGAAAGATGGCCATGGATAGAAACGGTATCATAAATCCTAATTCTTCACTTTTATTCCATCATAATCTTCGTCACTTACGCATTGAACGTAGGATTCGTACTTTTATTCCATTGACTGCTAAACACGAATTCATGAATAAGATTGGAAATAGTGAAACAGGTGAATTTGATCCAAAACGTACACTTTCCTTATTTTCTAATCCAAATCAACACATCAATTTAGATGCTTATAATCAAGCTATAACTCCAGATGTTTTAGAAAAGATGCACTCCGAAATCCTCGAATCATTCCATGATTGGCAACCAATTGAATCTACGGATTTCCTCAAAGGGGTTGAAGAAGAACACGAGGTTGTCGAATCGTTTATTCAATCACATAGTGAAATTTACAGAAGAGTTACTGATTTCAAGGATCAACGGGGCGCTGCAGATAAGCGGACCGAATTTAATGGCGAAAGTATCTACCCTGAAAATGGAGATTTGGATATAATGAGAACCGCTACCAATCTTGCATCTTCAACGTATCCAAGTATTGGTTCAGTTATTGTTGCAACACGAGACTCTGACTTCACATTACTTGCTAGGGCATTAGAAGAAACCTTGGGTGTTGGTGTTGCAAAGAATGCTTCAGAACTTGCTCAGTGGTTATGATTATGTCACGCATAGATCATACAATTTCTGAAGAAAGTAACTTACTTTCTATTCTCGCAACCATCCATCCTACAGCATCAAAAAACTCTCTCCGCAAGATGATTGATTCGGGCCGGGTATTATTGAATGATGAAATTTGTAGAGTTGCAAAAACGTCTGTATCAACTGGACAAATACTTTCTATTCTTCCAAAGAAAGAAGGAGATCCACCACGGCAACTTAGGAGAAATTTAGCCAGAGATCCAGACATTATCTTTGAAGATGAACAAATTATAGTTGTCAATAAACCAGTCGGATTATTGTCGGTTTCAACTGAATCTGGAAATGAGAAAGACACCATGCATTCTCGTGTTTTCGAATGGGTAAAGGGTAGAGAAAAAGGAAGGATATTCATTGTCCATCGTTTAGATAGAGAAACTTCTGGTTGTATGTTATTTGCTAAAGATTTTCAGACCAAAGAAATGCTTCAAGATCAATTTTCTGAAAGAAGTGTTGAGCGAATATATCATGCCGTTTTGGAGGGATTATTGCCTACAGAAAAGGGAATTTCGAATGTTTGGATTCAGCAAAGTAAAGACTTGAGGGTTAGAATAGTATCCTCTAAAAATACTAAGGGCGCCAAAGAAGCGATTACTCACTGGAGTGTCGAAGAAGTCGTTGAAGGAAGAACTCTAGCTGCTCTTTCAATCAAAACCGGGCGTCGTGCACAGATTCGATTGCAAATGAGTGCTTTAGGTGCTCCAGTTTCTGGAGATACAATGCATGGAAATGGTAGAAATTCAGCGGGACGGCTATGTCTTCACGCCTCCTCTCTAAGATTTGTTCACCCAAATGGAGAACAGATGTTTGTTACTTCTAATCTACCATCAATTTTCAGAAGAATACTGCGTAATGGATAATCATCACAGAGTATTGAGAACTGGTGACTCATCCATGTGGAAAAATGAGTATAATGCCCACCATGTTATCATATCGAGACTGTTGACAAGATTTGCAGTACCACTATTTTCCTCGCCGTAGTCCTTCCCTGTCGTATCCATCCAATCTTCCATTTCTTCAAGTGTGTCACATGTTTGGTGATAACACCAATATCCATCAACAAGGCCTCCGAAACCAATTGTAGTAGTGCCAATTGCTTGGAAACTAGCGTGATCTGATCGTGCAGTAGTATCCTCGTAAACAATGATTTCTGGTCGATCCATTTCCTGCCATGCATCAACCTTCCAAGTATCCTCTGAATGGTTGGTTCCTACGAGAATTCCCATCTGTTCTTCTACTCCCAGTGCATCTGAACCAATCCAATTCGCAAGTCCAACCATACCTGCTTGATCGATATTGTCATGATTTTCCGAGGGCCCAATGTAGACCCGCATTGGCCACACTTCCTCATCTTTGGGATAACCGTCTGGGTCAACCTCTGGTTGAGGGTCACATCCTGCAGCGCCACCGCCATGCTCGTCACCACATGGTGCGCCACCACCACCAGGCCAGTTAACTCCCGCCATATCGAGATTGATGTAATCAACGATTGTAACATCGGGGTTATCCTCAGTCACGTAGTAATCTGTCCAGTATGAAGACCCTCTTTTACCGCCTTCTTCTCCAGACCATAAACAGAATACCATTGTTCGCCGGGTTGGGAATTCAGCAAGAGCAGCAGCAGTGTCAAGCACCATCGAGGTTCCTGCACTATTATCATAAGCACCTACACGAGTACCATAAGTACGCTCTCCAGTGATATGTGGGTCGTGAAGTGCAGGAATAATCCCCACTCCGTTAACTGGTGGAGCTACATCAAAGTGAGCACCGAAGACAAGCCACTCATCAGGATATACACTACCCCAAGAATAACCACATACATTGTATGATTCGGGATTTTGATTTCCAAATATGTCGGTAAATTCGAATCGATGATCCATTACTTCGAGGCCATATGATTCCAACTCAAGATGTAGCCATTGGGCTGCTTCTTCGTATGCTAGATTACCTTGGCCTGCCCAACGATCCCAATAACCTGCTCTACCATCCCAACTAACAGGATCCGGGGTATCGTCGGTTAGTAGGACTAGATTGTTGTACACATTACGGCCCGAAACCAGTCCTGTAGAATGTTTCGAACCCTCACTCTTGTCATAAGTTGCCATTTCTTGGCGTACGACATCCAAAGTCTGAGTCATTACTGCTCCTCCATCTTCAGAACTGCTGTTTACGGAGTCAAAGGTTGCATTACCTTCTGCTGTAACTCTAATAATTGCATTTCCTCCACCGTCATTGCCATTGCGTTGCAACCAAGTTGACCACGATTCATTCATTTCACGAATAGGCCAGTTTTGTCGACCTAAATCACCTATCATTACTAGAGCTAAATCATTCCGAGGGGGTGGAAGAATACGTACTTCCGTCGAACTACCTTCTTCCAAATCGATTACCGTAGAATTTTGAACCAACCCGCTAGCAGGGTCTTGAATTAGATATGGAATGAAGACCGATAAATCATCTTCAGCCGTAAATAAAATATTTTGAAAAACTCCTGCTTGTAAATTTTGAATACCAATCAATAAATCATCTGAAGATGGCCCCTCATCCTCATTCCCAAAACACCCTGCCAGAGGAGCAAATAACATCAAAAAGATGATCAGAATTGCGGCACCAAAACGGGAGTGCATACCCTTCCGAAACTATGGTGACTGTTCAAATCAACGGTTTTCAAGCTTGGATGTTGTAATATTTACTAACATATCACCAAATGCATAAAATGCACCACAAAGTAACGGTGGATTCCAAGCAGTTAATCCAGTCCATGGAACACTATTGTCCCATTCCCATGTACCTAACCATGTTCCCCATAATTCCATTGCTAATGCTAACCAGCCCATTACAGAGTAAAGCATTGGAGCAGGCCCCCATTTAACAAAGGCATACATGATAACTAGTAGAATTATTCCAGAGGTATCAACCCCACTAAATGCCATCCATATTGTAAGGGGAACAAATGGTAAAATTACCCAAGAGGAAACCTTTCTTCCCTTAGGTAATCTTGAAGCGATTCTTCTTCCAAGATCGAAAAGAAACCAATGACCAACCGGAACATAAAGAGGCATGAGTTCTCTTTGATATTCATAGATTAACCATATTTCACTGAAGAATAATTCCATTGGAGTAGCAAACGAAAGCACCACTAACATTTCTACTCGTTCTTTTTTCACCGCTTTTAGGAATAGAAAAATGAATAATCCAATACACCAAATGTTCACTGGCCATTCTGAAATATATGCTGAAATTGGAAGCCCTATGGTTATAGTCAATGCATAGAGAAACTCTCTTCGCATATTTTGTTTAGTTTCCATAGAAATGGCCCTCATCCAATGAATAGAGATAAACAAGTCAAACTACCATCAGCTTGCATTATTTCACCCATTTCCACATCTTTAGTTTGAAAACCAGCATCTTCTAGTCTTTGTTTTGTTATTGGGAATCCTGCACTCACCAAAACCAATCCATTCTCCATTGCAATCGTATTGGAAGCATATGTTTCTTCATTTGGAACCCAGATTATTTCATCAAACCCGTGAATTTGCTCAGGTTTCAAATGACCTTCTGCTGCAACTAATATTCCATTGCTTGGAACAGAGCATACAGTAGTCAAGTGTAGGGTTGAATGAGGCACATCGATAATCTGGACAGGATATCCAAATGAAGATGCAATTTCACTCAATTCCTGAATTCCAATGTCATTTGTTCTTGTAGAACGGCCAATCATAAATCCATTTCCAGTGAAAATAATATCTCCACCATCCATTTTTGCGTTAGGAGAGAGAAATTTAATTTCAAAATTTTCACTCAATCTTTCAGAGATTGTATGCACTTCATTTGCTCTAGATGGATGTCCCGGTCGACAGATTACTGCCACATCATCAAAAATTACTGCTGTATCTTCAACAAAACAACAATCAGGATGTCCTTCTAATTCTTCTAATATTTCTACTTCAACCCCAGCACTTCGTAAAGCATCGACATATCCGTTGTGTTGTACTTTTGCAAGATTTACAATAGGGGCTCGGTCACCAAAGAATGTAGACAAGGCATGATCGAAATTAGTAGAAATATTTCGTACTAACGCTCTCTTCCGAGATCGATCAAAAACCCCTGGCATATCTCATCCTCTATTTTCTTTTCAGACGAGGCCGCTATTCATGCTTGTCCGCTTGTAACTAATTTAGTGGCAATGAAAAAACAAATCCCATATAGCGTAATTGTTGCCATAATTCCTAACCCCAATGCTGGCCAAAAATCCCATCCCCGTTTCATTAGTTGGGGGAAAGCAACAAAGAAAGTTAATGATGGAAGTAAGAGATAAACAATACTTTCTGAATAAGCGATTAACTCTTCAGATTGAACACCATCGCGTTGTAGAATAATTAGTGATAAGATACTCATTAGAGGCAATGAAATCACCATCGCCCCGAAAACCACGGAACGTTTAGCTACCTCTGAAGCCCCTACAACCAATCCCCCGGAAATCAAACCCTTGAGAAGCAAATCTGCCCAAATCATGTTGTTCAGTAATCAAGACGGACTGAAAGCCTGTCGTCAAAGTGTGTTTTCTCCACCCAAAGGCATCATACTCAATTTTTCATCAGAACCTCGGAGAACCGGACCTTCGGTTAATGTGGCAAAAATTCCAATATCTGCGATATTATGTGACAACCCAAACCAAGGCCTACCGTATTGATCAACTGACATATCTAGGAAATCACCCAACCCTCCACATCTATTGTAACCACATCCATCTTCAGTATCTAGTGGATTTCCTGGCTCGTTAATTTGAACTGTAGTCATTAGAGGATTTTCATTAAATGCATCCGTAATTACTGTCATGTAACCATTCCACGTATTATTCCCTGCATCTCCAACGTAACCAAATGCAACTTTACCTGCAGCCCCTGCTGTGACAACCGGAAACCCAGTTCCTACAATTCCAGCAGGAGGAGCAATCATCATTGCCTCGCTCCAAGTTTCCCCTTGATCGCGAGAATAAGCATAGTATGGCATGTCATCAGAACCCATCCACATTGCGTGTACATTGTCATCATCATCAATTGCAACTTGCGCTTCTTCTGCATTCCAAGTATCTGCGGTACCAGAATCTTCAGTTGGTAAAGGATGTTCAGTCCAAGTAAAACCACCATCAGTACTTCGATAGATTGAGTATCCACTCCCACTACATCCTGTGTTTCCACGGTAGAAATTACCATTTGCTCCACCTTCAATATGGGCACTCAATCCCCCACTTCCACATCCTAAAGGAGCACCTGGGACTTCAGGACTCCAAGTATTTCCACCATCAAAACTCGTCGAACACAGAGGAGCTTCCCAATTTCCATTGATACAGAAAACCCAAGTTGTGGGATGTAAAGCGGCAGGGTAAGGAGAAGAGGAGATTGTTTGATGATCTTGTACAGAATAAGAAGTTGCAGGAGTAGGTGGAGACCATGACGCACCTTCGTTGTCTGACCATTCAACAGTCATCCCTAGAAGAGCATGCATATCGAATTTCATTATTCTATCAGTCCATTTATCGACATATACATAGGGATCATTACTATTTGGAACAGGTAGCAAAGGATCGTATGTATTTTCACAAATATAATCTGAAAGATTTGACATTTCTATCAATCCATTACATTGTATAATTGCAGTAGAGCCCGCAGGACCATTCCCCCAACTTGTCATGTACAAATTATCATCAGATGTAATTCCGATTGTAGGTTCAAAAGTACTCATTCCAATTCCATAATATGATCCTTGAGTCCAAAATGGAGCATTATCTCCAGTAAGGTTGGCAGTAATATTTGCTAGTTGAACTGCAGTGGAATTTTGAGCATCAACCCCTCCAGCGTAATGATACCACGTTGTTTCGGGAATTTCTTTTTCAAAATCAAAGGGAGAAGGATCATCTTCCTGTATTATTTCATCATCGCCAAAACAACCACTCAAACTCCCCCCTACCATCAATAGGGTGAGTAGCATAGCAGAGACTGTCCTCATTACAATCATTCCTTGGGAGGAGCAATCCCCCTTCAACCTCATGGTTTGGTCATTATGGTGCAGAGGACAGGATTTGAACCTGCGAAGCACTACGCACTAGGACCTCATCCTAGCCCCTTTGACCAACTCGGGTACCCCTGCTTGTAACATTCGACCTGACTTATTCACATGAATCCATCGCAATACGTTGACTCAACCGAGTCTAGCCCTTTGATGTCGTTGTGCATCGACAGCACATATGGCAGCCATTCTAACTACATCACTAACTCCATCACCACGTTGTAGAACCTGAACCGGCTTTGCCATTCCTTCTAGAATCGGTCCTGTTGCTTCAGCTCCACCGAGACGTTGCAATAACTTATATCCAATATTTGCAGCAGCTAAATTTGGACAAATTAAGACATTAGCAGGGCCTTTGAATGTCATGAAAGGATATTCTTCTTGGATATCTCCAACCAATGCAGTATCTGCTTGCATCGGACCATCAATAATTAGACTAGGATCTCTTTCCTTGACAATTTTTATTGCATCTTCAATTCGAGTACTTCGATATTCTTTTGAGGATCCAAAGTTAGAAAATGAGAGCATTGCCACTACGGGTTTAACTCCAAAACGTCTAGCCATTTTGGCTGTTTCAATTGCAATTTCTGCCAAAGTTTGAGAATCAGGATAGATATTGATTGTAGCATCTCCAATAAACAGCAATTGACCCTTGATTGTCATCATGTACATCCCGACCAATCTTTCTACATCTGGAGCAGTACCTATAGTATGCAAACATGGCCTCAAAATGTCAGGATAATGCCTATCTATTCCTCCTACGAGTCCATCAGCATCATCTAATGCAACCATCATTGAACCAAAGTAAGTTCTAGATCTTAACATACGAACGGCATCAGCTCTAGTGACTCCTTTTCTTGCTCTCTCTTCACTTAGAACATCGGAGTAAACTCCCTTTCGTCGAGGGTCATCTCTGACATCGATGATTTCACATTCAAATTGAAGCCCAAGACGTTCTTTGTGCTCCTCAATTGTGCTCTCTCTTCCCAGAAGAATTGGGGAACAAATACCTTCTCTAATACACTCTGCAGCTGCTTTGACAACAGTGGGGTGATCACCTTCTGTGAAAACAATTCTTTTCACATCTGATTTTGCTTGATTCATCACACCTCTCATCAAACTTCTCGTTAGACCGAGACGCCCTTCTAGGGTTCTTCGGTAGTCGTTGATATCAAAATCATCCTTAGAAATTTCAGCAATACCTTCCTCAACGGCCGCTTCTGCAACAGCACTTGCTTCCCAAATCAAAACTCTTTCATCGAATGGTTTTGGAATTAGATAATCGGGGCCAAATTGTAGACTTTGCCCACCATATGCGGCAGCTACGTGATCGGGCACAGTTTCCTTTGTTAATGCAGCAAGAGCATGCGTTGCCGCCATTTTCATTTTCTCTGTAATTTCTTTAGCCCTAACATCCAGTGCACCTCTGAAAATATAGGGGAATCCCAAGACGTTATTGATTTGATTTGGATAATCAGAACGACCCGTTGCCATGATTGCATCAGGTCGAACAGCCGCTACTTCTTCAGGCATAATTTCTGGAGTGGGATTTGCTAAAGCGAAAACCAACGGATTTTCCGCCATGCTCGCAATCATTGATTTTGATACTAATCCCCCTTTAGAGAGGCCAAGAAAAACATCAGCTCCCTTGATTGCATCACCAATGGTGCCCTCGTCAATATCTAAAGCGAATTTGGCTTTGTATTCATTTAGATCGCCTGCTTTTTCTCTGGATTTGGTCATAATCCCTCCAGAATCACACATAATCAAATTTTCTTGTTTTACTCCCAATCGAATGTAATGACTAGCACAAGAAATTGCACTTGCTCCAGCTCCCAGAACTACGATTTTAACTTCAGAAATTTTCTTGTTTACAACTTCTAATCCATTAAGTAAAGCAGCACCAGAAATGATTGCAGTACCATGTTGATCGTCATGCATTACTGGAATATCCAATTCTTCAATCAACCTTTTTTCAATTTCAAAACATTCAGGTGCTTTCAGATCTTCAAGGTTAATTCCTCCAAATGTAGGTGCAATATTCTTCACAGTTTTCACAAATTCATCAATATCTTCTACATCAACTTCTATATCGAAAACATCGATGTCTGCAAATGCTTTGAACAACAACCCCTTTCCTTCCATTACTGGTTTACCAGCCAATGCTCCAATATTCCCTAGTCCAAGAACAGCCGTTCCATTACTAATTACAGCGACTAAATTTCCTTTGGCCGTGTATTTGTATGCATTTGATGCATCTTCTTCAATTTCTAAACAAGGGTATGCAACACCAGGAGAGTAAGCTAGAGACAATTCTCTTTGCGTGGAATGGGGCTTTGTTGGAATAACTGTAAGTTTCCCCGCGGGCGAAACCTCATGATATTCGAGAGCGTCTCTTCTCAATAAATCGTCCTTGCCCATTACCCGAGGGGCTCCCCCCTCATGCTTTGGGTTTTCCCACATTTTTCGCGTCATATGCCATTCATTGAAGAAATGCGGTTTTACCGAATCTATGTCGGATTCATTCAAACCACCAATCCCACTGAATGATGATATGAGGCGTACAAGAATAGTCGCAACGATTGGCCCAGCATCGTGTGACGAACAGTCACTTCGGACGATGATCCAGGCTGGACTTGATGTGGCTCGGCTGAATTACAGTCATGGGGATGATGAGTGGCGTGCCGAAGTGACCAAAAGAATTCGAAGAATTGCTGATGAATATGGCATTCATATCGGAATAATGGCGGATCTCCCGGGCCCTAAATTGCGTTTGGGCCGATTTGAAGGTACGTTCCATCTTTCTGCCGGAGAATATGTAATGTTACGTTGTGGTGAAATTGAAGGGCATGCGGATTCATCATCCTTGCCTGTAGAGTATGAGGGATTAGCTGAAGAAATAAGGCCTGGAGACCCCGTTTTATTATCTGATGGTTTGATTCAATTAGAAGTTGAAGAATGCAATGAACTAATTGTAAAATGTAGAATAATTGAGGGGGGGCAAATTACTCAGCGAAAAGGAATCAATGTTCCAGGTACTATTGTGAAATTACCTGCTGTAGGGCCTCGTGATGAGGAAGCATTGAACCATGCGATTGACCTTGATGTTGAATTTATTGCAGTTTCTTATGTTCGAAACGAAGAAGATATTACTCCAGCACGCCGAATTTTACAAGAAAGAGGATCAAAGGCTTGGATTGTATCTAAGATTGAACACCCATCCGCCCTAGAATCTCTTAATGGGATTATTGAAGCGAGTGATGCGGTTATGGTTGCTAGAGGAGATTTGGGAGTTGAAATCCCTCCTGAAGATGTCCCTATGGCTCAAGACAAAATCGTGAAGGCAGCAAGAAAACGAGGCTTACCCGTTATTGTTGCTACACAAATGTTGGAATCTATGGTTACAAATCCACGTCCAACTCGTGCTGAAGTAGCAGATATTGCAAACGCAATCCGTCATGGAGCGACTGCTGTAATGCTATCAGCAGAGACAGCATCTGGTGCTTACCCTGTAGATTCTCTACTAACCATGTTACGTGTAACTCGTCGTGCAGATTTAGAATGGGATGGTTTGACAAGGCCTACTGATGCTAAATTACTCCTTACTAGAGCAGTAGCACATGCTGGAGTAACATTAGCCGAAACCTCGTCCGCAGATCGAATATTGGTGGCCACGAAATATGGTAATGCTGCTCGACTTGTTGCTGCACATTCGACAAAGATTCCAATCACGGCTGTTACAAATAATCCTAGTGTAGCTAGAAGGGTAATGCTACTTCCAGGAGTTGATGCAGTTGTTTGTGAAGAATTGGAACGAGGTAGTTCTACAATGAGGCTGGCAATCAAAACCATTTTTGAAAATGGGAGGCTAAAAGAAAACGATCGAGTTGTTGCTATCAGTGGTTCACCCAAAGCAATGTCTGGTGCTACTTCTACTGCTAGATTATACCGTGTTGCAGAGGATGGTTCAGTTGCTGGCGATGAATAATTTTAACATAATTTGTTTCTGATTAATTCGAATTATACATAGACACGGAATAGTGTCATTCAAATGTTATTGCATCCGCATACGAGTTATGATTAGCACAGGCTATGGAACTCCTTCGCCCCGTCGAAGGGCCGTTTCCTTGGTTTTCATCATGCTTTTGTACAGTTTGTCTGCACTTGCATTATCTCCTGTGACCACTGCTCATGCCTCCAATGTGGCTGAATGGCCAATGTCTGGTTCAAATGATACAGGATGGGTTCTAATCGAAGCAACTGGGGCAGACCCGTCTACTCAAACTATGGCGACAGGGGACATGTTTCATACATTTGCACCGGGAGCAGGAATATCCAATCTTACTTTCGAAATACAAGTAAATGGTTCGGATGGAGTATGGGTCACAGAACCTCAACTGACAATGATGGACACTCAATCGTCGATTTTTGATTGGCGAACATACGGTGATTTTGGTCGTGCTCTTGATTTCTTGAATGGAGACCCCCATTCTAGCCGTTTGAATCCCACAACCGATACCGGTGCGTCCTATATTTTGCCAGCAGGGGCCAATATCACGGATCTTGTGATTGAAGCACTTCGCCCAGCAGATCCATTGGTTTCTTTCGAAAAAATTGATTTTGAAATCATTGACTGGGATATTCACCCAGAGGACCACCGTCTTTACGTCGCTACTACAAATCAAGTACTAACTGTTGATGCAAATAACGACCCTTGGGTTGTAGATATAATTGAGGATATTGAACCAACTGCTTTGGAAATAGATGCAATAAACGGTAGAATGCTTGTTGCTACTTCAGACGATATCATTCATTCATTCTCTACTCAAGACTCAACTTATCTTGGTCAACTTCCATCTCACGGTTTAGATCCTGCCATAGTACTCGAGGTAGATTCAACCGGCATTCTTCATGCTGCAACAAATTGCCATTTGTATATCGAAACCCAATCTGGTTGGCAAGACGTTGTACTTACAACATCTTCAGGCTCCAATCCACAAGGCCCCTGTACTGCCTCACAAACAGATGAGGTAGTGGAACCAACCGACATACATTTCGTTGGTAATGAAATTTATATTGGAACTCAAGATCATGGAATTACTATTTGGGACGGGACCTCTTACACCCATTGGGATACACAAAATGCATTGACTAGCGACTCAATTATTGATTTCGGACAAAGTGGAAATACGCTTTTCATTGCCACCGCTGATGCAGGAATAATGCGTAGAGATGTAAGTACAAATTCTTGGCTTGCATCTTGGTCTAGTCAAAATTGGCTTTCTGGAGACGAAGTCCAATCAATGACAGTAACGAATGATTGGATTCACATTCTTGCAAATAATGTATTACATGTTTACAATGCCTCATCAGTAGTATTTACCAGTACTATTTCTGCCAGTAATCTTGGTGTTTCAGATCCATCCAATTTGATTCCATGGATGGCAGGTGGGCTAAGAGGACCAGTAAACGAATCCATCCTTTTGATTGGTTCATCTGGTGGAGCATCCATGATTGAAGCAACAGACGTTCCGTCGTCATTTTCATCAGAAGTGTTTGCAAATTCCCCTAGCTCAGAAGAAATGTATAGCATCACTCGTTTAGGGGATATATATTGGATTGGTGGAAATGGTTGGGTTGATAGATTCGATAGTTCTGTAAATCGATGGATTCAACCAATTTTTACAGATGAAGAAGGTCAAGCGATTTCTACTAATGGTACCGAAGTATTCCTTGGATCAGAAGAATCTGGCTTGATGGTTTTTGATATCAATGGAACATTATTGCGTACTATAGATGAAACAAGTAATCCATCAATAGCGTTTGATGGAATTACCGACCTATCTTATGATCAATACACCGATTCTATGGTTATTGCTCATGGGCAGAGAGGAGTAACAGTTTGGAATTTATCAACTGATTCAGCAACCGAATTCAATACAGAATCGAGTGGCAATACAGAGTTAGAAGCAAATGATGTAAATGATGTTGCAACAAGAGCTGGCATTGCTTACCTAAGTTCAGGAGATGACGGCGTTCTACGAATTGATTTGACAACAAATACTGTACTTTCCCCTTGGCAATCATTGGGAGCAGATGCGCTGGATTTCGCCCCAATAGCAAGTGACGGGTCTACTGTTTGGCTTGGCTTATCTGGCTTTGGTGTCTTGGTTTTCGATCGAGTAACTGGAGAAGTACTGGATCGATGGGTCCCAACTGGTGGCAATCAACCAGGGCAAGGTTCAGCAATGCAATCTGATTACGTCATGAGTCTGGAATATGATCCGTATGGAGGAGTATTGGTTGGTACTGCGTTTGGTTTGGAACGTTTTACCAATGGGAATGGACAATCTGTTTCTCAAAATGGTCGTTTTGAACCGCGAGTTTTCTATGACACTCATTCCGATTCAAATAGCATTTGGGCGGCCACAGATCGTGGCTTGTGTCGCTATACATGGCAACTGCAACGAGATGATTGTTGGGATGATGATGATGATATTCCAGACGATGTCCGTTCCGTTAGAATAATTTCTTCAACACGTGTTTTGGTTGGTACTGAAAATGGTGCAGCGGTATGGGATGTTACAAATGAAGAAGTAATCGAAGTCTGGGAGGCTGGTGAAGAAACCAATAATGCAAAAGTCGTTGTTTACAATGATGTGGCATATGTTGGATTCGATGGGGCAGGCATCAATCGTTTCGATTTAATCAATAGTTCGTGGTTAACACCATGGGATACATCTTCCAATTTAATTGATGGAAATGGTGTGACTTCAATGGTACTCGGGCCCAGTGGGAACTCTCTTTGGGTTGGTGGGAATTTTGGATTAACAGAAATAGATCTAACATCAGCATCTGTAATTAGAGATTGGAATAAAGGAAGTAATTCAGGTGGTCCAACTCTTTCTTCTTATGATCCAATGCACATAACAATCCACAATGATATCTTGCATTATGCGCAACAACAAAATTATCAAAATTCCCGAGATTTAATTTTCCGAATTAATCTTACCACAAATACTAGTTTATCAGAACTTGATGTCGGTCAGAGAATAGGGACCAGTGGAATAACCAACAGCCTTGGAATGGTTGGAGATGAACTCTGGGTAGGAGTTACTCCAAGTCAATGGTGGACAGGCGTAGGAGCTGTTGTTCGATGGAACGTATCTAATGGTTCATGGGCAGATACACTAGAATCCACAGGCTCGATTGAACGAGTTAATGCTCAATATCTTGGTGATTGTTTCCCATTGAATCCTGCTGATTGTGAATTGTGGGTTGCATATGGTGAAAATTACTTGCGTAGATTCAATGCAGCAAACATGACACTTCTTGGTTCATGGGACGATGTTGAAGGTAGAATTCGAGGCATGGTAGAATGGGATGGAAACTATCTGTTTGCTTCTTTGAATGGGATACTACGATTCGATCCTACAAATGATACTTGGTTAACGAGTTGGACTCCGAGTAATGGTGGTATGCCCTCTTCAGGAGATGAAGATGTGTATGCCATGAAGGTCATAGGCGACGATCTTTGGGTCGGAACATACGCTCAGAGTGGATGGCAAACAAATTCTGATGTCCATACACTGAATGGCACTAGTGGTCAATGGTCAAGTATCGCTGCAGGCTCAGGAAATTTACCTTCAGGCTACCCCGCAGATTTCGCTGTTTGTGCAGATATAGTGCATGTAGCAATGGGGAATTTGGGTTGGTGGGCTCCTGGGGGAATTGGCCGATTTGATTTAGCATCATCAACTTGGATTTCTGATTTCCGTGCACAAAGTGGTGAGATTCCCAATGATGATGTCCGTTCATTGGCTTGTGATGAAGCCAATGAAATTCTTTATTCGGCTTACGATACAGATGGGATAGGTGTTGGCCGATATCTATACGGTGCCCAGAATTTGAAACTTACAGATATTACAGCACAGGACGGAATATCAGAAGAAGCAGTATTCCCTGGTGGTCTTTTGTATCACAATAACAACTTGATGGTATCTCATCTAGGGAATTCCCGAGGAGGCTTTTCAAAAATCGCAGTTGTTGGTGTAAATGTCGGAACTGGTTCTTTAGTCGACCCAGGATTGGAAACAGGTAGTATTGTTGTAAAACCAACTTCAACTGGAACTGATGCATATGCAATTGCTCGAAATGGTGGTACAACAGGAAATAGCCGTGTTGATTTATTGGATAATACAGGGTTTACACCAGGTGGAATAGATACGTTCACCGCACTCAGCAGCGGTCGTGTTGTCGAAATAGTCTCGTCTGGAAATAAGGTATGGGCTCTAGTTGGAGAGGATGTGACATCAGGGTATGGCAACTCAATTCTTGAAGGAACATTAGTCAATGGAGACGTTCGTTGGGACCGTTCCTTTTCCTTAGGTGCCGAGACTGGAAATGAATTATTGGTCGATGGAAATGGCCTCTGGGTTTCTAATGCAGGTACTGGTTTGATAGGAATTGATCTTACAACAGGTATCGTTTATCCAGTAGGTATTGGGTTCCATTGGATGCATGATGGCCTCGCTAAATGGAATGGGGACTTGGTTGTTGGATTAATGGGCACAGGCTCAACAGCGGCTGGTGTACAAGTATTTGATACAACAAATTACACATTCGTTGATGGTAAATTGATAGCAGCACTTCCAAGCAATACTGTGTATGATTTCATTGAGCATGATGGTAGAATTTGGGTTGCAACCCTTGCAGGCTTAGGAATTTGGAATACAACAACTCAAGATTGGGAAGATCCATTTACATTACTAGACGGCCTTCCCAACCCAGTCATTGTTCGTTTAGAATCATCGAATGGTAACTTATTACTTGGTACAAAGGGAGGTTTGGTTGAATTAAACACCACAAACATGTCTATTGTCAGAACTTTGACAGCTCAGAGTGGATTAATGGGGACTTCAATTTCAGACATCACGATGGTTTCTTCGACTACGATTGTTGATTCAAGTGGTACTTCTACATCATACCCTGCTACGGTTTTGGTTGCTCATGATGGCCAAGGAATCACTCGTCCTGGGTATGCAGAAGTGCCATTGAACACAATGACCCCAACAGTCACTCGCGCAATTGATATGATTCCAGATAATGATGTAATCTCACTGACTGCAGATAGTTGGGGAGTCCATATTGCTACAGCTACAGCTCCAACTGTACATTGGAACGCATCATCCGGTTCAATGGAAGATGGCCCTAATCCATTCACTATGGCTGGATATCCCCCTTCAACTATGGTTAGTGATGGGTTTGATCTAATTTCTTTGACCAATATTGGGATTACTTATCTTGCAGCTAGTGGAGATCATGGCGTCGATGATCAGATACAAGTTATCAATCAGAATGGCGCATTTATTGATTCCTCTGGATTGGCAACAGTGGGTTTAGACGGGCTTCATTTATTCAGTCCAATTTCTCATATTGAGGAAGATAGATTCCGTAGCCGTCGAGCCTCACCATTGAATGTCTTGATTGGTGGAAATTCAATCAATATCACAAATCAGACATCTCCTGGTCGCGACATTGTTCTCGCCTCTCCAGACTCTCCAATTCCGCTGTCATCTATCGGTGCAGCAGGGCCCAATGGGCTCCAACTAGTTCAGAATGTAATCACTTCAGTTAGTCCTGTCCTAGGTGCTGCAACTTGGATGTCAACAACCTCTCTCAACTACACTGGAATTTGGGATCTGGCATCCTTGAATTCAGGATTAGAGACAAACCTCCAGGACGCAATTAGGAATGCTGCCATGACGCCGGATGGTAGAGATGTACACTTCCAATTACAAAGCCCATCAAATGGCTCCATGTGGGTTCGAATGACATACGATTGGGAACGAACCGAACAACCAACTGAGATCCTAAATTTCTACGATAGACCAAATGACGGAGGGGGAGTACTCGTAGCAGAATGGTCTCCATCTACTGATCATGGATGGATGGCATACAGAGTCTATATTTGGGAGACATCCGAGTATCCAAATGGATTGACTTCTGCAGATTTAGATAATGACCTTCTTCCAATTACTTATGATGCTAGAATCCCAGTCTGGGCTACCGTTGCTGCAGAATTTACTACCTCCATGGGGCAACCATTGGAAGATGGCAAAGAATACGGCATCAGTATCGTGACTGAATATTCAGGAGCTCAATTGGGCGAACCGTCGAATTTTGGAACCTTTGCCATCCCAATTGATGATGTTCCTGCCGCACCCGCTTGGGCAAATGCAACAATGAATCCAAATCAAGAAGGAGAAATGATTCTGGAATGGGCAGCATGTACCGAATTAGATCCAGCATTCATGCATGTTTGGAGGTCTCCAGCTCCAATTACAAATGTTGTTGGCCTTCCAGAATTTAGAGCACTTGGAGTTCCTCATTCAGAGGCAAATACTACTGCAATCAATATCCCTGTAAATCGTATGACATGGATGGGATTAGTATGCACTGATGAGGCAGGACAATACGATGCTGAGAATGCTACAATAATAGGGCCTGTAGTATGGACCAGTGAAGTTGATGATGGTATTCCACCTGCTCCAATCGAAGATCTCAACGCATTCGATACACCAGATGATGAAGGTGGAAGAATTTCACTAGAATGGTCACCAAATGAAGAAGATGATTGTGCATATTATGCAGTTTATGGCAAGGTTGCAGATTCAGATACAGTCCCCGATAATTTAGATGGGTGGGACATAATTGCATATGTTCCATCATGTGGTATTTTCGAAGGCCCAGGTAGACCCGGTCAAGGTGGGCCACCAGGTGTACAAAATGATGGTATGATTCGAATTACAGTTAGCGATATTGTAGGAAGACCGATTCAGGATGGAATAGTCCATTGGTTTGCAGTTGTAGCCGTTGACTTCTGGGATAATTCAGATACTGAGAATGTTACAATTGTTTCTGCATCTTCTTTGGCAAATATTGGACCTGATCCTCCTGACAGAATACAAGATGTAGAGGCGTGGGATACTCCTGATGACGATGGCACTAGTATTGATGTGAGTTGGACTCCTGGGTTTGAAAGAGATTTAGATCACTACACTGTTTGGGTTTCTGAACATCCTGTCAATGCTGTAGGGCCCAAATGGAATGTATGTGAATCCGACCCTGGTTCCTGTGGATTAGTATTGGTTGAGCAACGAAGGTGGAACGAAGAACGAATTGAAGTTACAATTGACACAGCTTTACTCGGTGGAAGTTCGGTTAATGGCGCAACCCCATCATCAATTACTCCTGGAATCACATTGTATGTTTCCGTAACATCCCACGACGCATCTGGAAATGCTTTCTTGACACAACTCGAGACAGTAAATGTAGTTCCAATAGACAATCGTGGTGACATCACTCCACCTAATCGATTGAATGCTCCAACTCTTTCGGATCGTCCTGATGATGTAGGGGATGGACTAAACGTTGATTTTGAACTCAGTTTGGCTAGTGATGTTGAAGAATATCTCATCTTTACTTCTTCATTACCATTTACAGATGCATCAACAATGGAACCTGCTGCAGTACTATCTCGTTCACCTGAATTACCAGCAGAGGTTGAGATGTTCTCTGCAACCATAAATACCGACTCTCTACCATTAAGTCCAGGTGTATTGACTTGGGTAGCAATAGTTCCTATTGACTCCTCTGGAAATGCATTCTATACCGATCTCGCTACATCTAGTCGTTCTCCAATTGATAATTCACTTCTTGATCCCGGACTTCATCTCCCTGAAATTTCAGGAATTGTATTGCAATGGACGGATGAAGGAAATCAAATCAAGGTGGACTGGGATCTTGTTCAGAATGATCCAAATGTTCGAACATACTGGATTTACAGTTCATTGGAGCCATTTGAAGATACAAGAGAAGCAACTTTAGTTGAATCATATATTGTAGAAGATACTTGGACATTTACTCCAATATGCGGCGCTGAACTCAATGAAACAAATACATCTACGTGTAACGATGTACCTCATTATATTGCTGTAGTTGCTCATGATGATGAAGTTCATCGTACAGGAGTTACACCTCGAGCGTTGGCCCCATGGGATCCATTAACAGCACCGAATCCAGGAGATACTCAAGATGCTGCTTGGTGGGCAGATTTCTTCAATGCTCAAACCCTGATTATTCTATTATTGATGATCATGATTTTGGTTGCTTTGGTAGCATTGGTTGTTGTTCGACGTAGAGACCCTGCAGATGATTGGGCCCACCTTGCTCAAGGAACATATGGAATTCCTCAACAAGCAGCTTGGGATGACACACCCTCAGAAGTAGATATTCCACCCGGCCTCCCTCAGTCCACCCCTACAGTTTCAGAACCAGTAGTTACCCAGCAGGTTGCCCCTGTTGGTGAATACAGTTATTCTCGTCAGAGTGCGAAGGATTTGGTACGCGACTATTCTCTACCATCTGAGGATTTACTTATTCAAGAAGCACGTCATCATGATGACAATAATGACAGATATCTAGATTCTCTTGAATTAGAGAGTGCTGCTGAAGCCCTTCGTTCTGGCGAACCAAAGTCAGATGATCTCGATATGTCATTCCTCGATGACTTACTCTGACCTCAGAACATAGATGATTGATGAGAGATATGGTTACCCATGGTGGACGGGAACCCAGCCTCTTCAGTTTTCACGACCTGTAGGTTTGATGAAACAGGCAAAGTACTCGCATTGAATCATCATTTCGATCGTTTGATGAATGCCTCTAAGCAGGTGAATAACCCCGTTCCTGATCCTACTTTACTCTCAGAAATACTCATGAAATCAATCAAAGAATTTGGCAAAAAAGAAGGCCTAGCACGTTTGAGCTGGTCATCTACAGGTGAAGCAAGTTGCGAAACACGATCATTGAATCACCCCAATTCTCCTTTGGTAGCCATTACCCACCCTGCTCCTGAATGGCCTAGACGTTTTCGAGGCATTAAACATGGAAATTGGGAGCCATATATGGCGGCCGGGGAATTAGCTAGAGAATCAGGTGCAGATATTTCCTTACTTGTTGCCGATCATGCTATTGTAGATGCTGATCGAGCAACCCCACTTATTCTTGATGAGAATGGATGGGCCTATTCTCCTGGCCCAGAACAAGGAGGGATTGCATCAGTAACTATTTCTCTAATTTCGAAACATCTTGAATCAAATGGAATTCCATTTCGTATGGCATATTTGACAGAAGAAATGATCCGAAGATGCAAAGAATTTGTTGTCGTGGGAACTGGAATTGGTGTACTTCCTATAGGAGAAATAGATGGAATTGATATCCCACTTGGAAATTGTTTGATTGATATAATTTCAGAAGCATTGAAAATCGCATGGAACGAATCATAAATTGGTGATAGTATGATTGTTCGTGAGATTTCATTTCCTTCGGATGATTCTCCATTGATTTCGATACAGTCAAAGTTACGTTTGTTAAAATCACCAGAACATGCTCCCGATGAGTTGTTATTACATTCAGGAGGGCCTATTTCCGATATTTCCCAATCATCTATTTTGATGGGTCCACCCTCTCATAGAACTTTGTTCATTCAACCCGAAAACGATGATTCATTTTCGTTTGAACATAATCCACTTGATGGAGATTTAAATTTTCACAATCCCAATTCATTAATTGTTCAACATCAGGAATGGAGATCATCCAATTGGGTTACAGTAGAAACATCCACTGTAGACAGTTTGTCCGATGCCATGAGGTCTATATGTACACACGATTGCATAAAATCTCCACATGGAATGCCAAGTTTGGGGAGTATTACTGGATTGTTGAATTATGACTTGGTACAATGGACTTCACCCGTAGGGGTCAAACATCCTCCAATTACTAACACTATCTTGGGAATTATGTACCGTATTTCCGGATATATTTTTCATGATCGCTCTTCAAATAAAATCCATCTTGTTGCAGAGGAGAACCATCCATGGGCAGACATAACGAACATTTCAGAAATACAATCTCGTCCTCCATCGGATTTACTTGAGGGCACAACTCCATTGACAAATTCTGACAATCACCATGCTGAAAAGATACGTAAAATCATAGAATCAATTCGAGGCGGGCATCTTTACCAAGTGAATTATGGAAGAACATGGAGTGGCAATTCTCAGGTTAACCCTTGGCAGGTTTTCGAATGTCTGGATTCTACCAATCCTGCACCATATTCGGCATGGATGCATTCACCAGATCTAGGTTTAGCAATTGTTTCTTCAAGTCCTGAGTTACTTTTGGAGACAGATGAAAACTCCGTTTATACACGGCCAATTAAAGGCACACGTCCCAGAGGGAAAGGCATTGAAGCCGATCAAGCTGAAATAATGTCGATGTTAAAATCGAGAAAAGAAATTGCAGAACATATGATGTTGGTAGATTTGGAACGAAATGATGTTCGAAAGATAGCAAAGTTGGGGACCACTTATTGGTCCGATTGGAGAGTAGAATCGTTGTCCAACGTTCATCATATGGTCAGTACAATACAAGGAAATTACCGTAGAGGGTTGGATTGTTTAGATGCCCTCCAATCTCTTTTCCCTGGGGGTTCCATTACAGGATGTCCGAAAGATGCAACTATTGCATCAATCTCATGGTTAGAAGAAGAACCTCGTGGTTCGTGGACGGGTTCAATAGGTTTTGTAGATCCTGAAACCTCACAATCCATATGGAATATTCTGATTCGAACAATAGAGTTTCAACAAGAATCAGACAAATGGTTGGCAACCATCAAGGCAGGAGGAGGGATTACTGTGGAATCTAACCCTGCATCTGAAGTCGATGAAGCCAAACTCAAAGCAAGTGCATTAATTGATGCATGCTGGCCCAATATCGATCGACAATCCTTCCGCGATACAGTATCTTCACCTCCTTCAATTCAATCCATTAAACCAATAGATGAAAGAACTGCATCATTGGTAGATAGATTACATTCAGAATCGATTCGGAATCAAAAACCATCTTCCAATGCATCAATCCGAGTTTTATTTATCGATAATCTCGATTCGTTTACGTGGAATATTGTCGATGAATTACGAATTTGTGGAGCAATAGTTGAGGTAATATCTGGCCGTGGCCCCACTGCTCAACAGTCAGTTGAGGAAATTTTGCAACAGTATGAACCATCACATATCGTCATCGGCCCCGGGCCATCTACTCCTGAAAATAGTCCCCTATCGATGTCCTTTGCAAATTGGGCATTAGAACATCCTAATCCGTTGCCTACCCTCGGTCTTTGTTTGGGTCATCAAGCTCTAGGAGTCGCTGCTGGCTGGACCTTAGGTCGCACACCTACTGGCGCAGTTCATGGAGTTCCTACTCGAATTGAACATGTATCTTCAGGACTATTTGTTGATTTAGATCCATCACCTGTTATGATGCGTTATCATAGTTTGAGTATCCAAGAACCAAAACCAAACATCACTTCCATTCTTCGTTCAAATGCATGGCTAGATCCAGCTGGAATTGTTATGGGGGTAGAGGCCATAGATAGACCAGTACATGGAATTCAATTTCATCCAGAGTCATGCGGAAGCCCAGAAGGCCGTTTGATTTTACAGACATTTTTATCTCTAAAGCAAGAAGACTTTGAAGATCAATACTTGATTGAAAAACCTAGATTGAATAGTAGAGTTGAAGGAGATTATCCCTCTGGGATGGACTGAGTGAGCCAATGGCGACATGCAGATATTGTAGAGGTGTTTATCCTCAGGACCAGTTCATTACGGGAAACGGACCCCGATATCTTGTCTGTGTGAGGTGTGGTGTTGAGCATGGTTTTGTCTCTGCGGAAGACACACCCCAATTGTATTCAGATGATATTGTTCGAGACAGAACAGCATTGTATGCTAGAAGATATGGTATTTGGATGACATTATTTGTTGGTTGGATGATTTTCCTATCTATGGGTCGTGGAATTACATTCTGGTCTCCAGCGATTTTTGTTGTATTGCTTCTCTCTACACTCATTATCCCTGTTCGGCATTTCTTGGCTTCGGCGCGCTTCCAGGCAGAAAAAGCACGTTTGACACCTTGATGTTCCATTAATTGGTACATTTTTGGTGATGGATTCAAATATCCCGAGTACGTTCCAAATATCAGAGGGAACGCAGGGTACCCTAGATCGACATGTGGCTTAGAATGGCTAAAAACGGAGGACTGGAGCGAAATAAGAACGGAAATCGAACATCTGAAATTTACAGAAATCGCTTGTATGCGAATCGATTTCCTGAGCTCCGTAAAGTTATCACTAGCGATAGCCAGTCTTTGTCAAATGTGACCGCCCCATCCCAGAGACTTATTTTCGTGCAACACACGAGTAATCCTGGAAAGAGAGAACGGCGGGTTCTCTGAAATTAAAAAAAAGCAAAGGAAGTAATAACAATGCAAAATATGAACAAAAAATTGAGTATGCTGATTGCACTGTTTTTGGTGTTAATGACTGCATCTGCAGGAGTATCTGCAGATGGTACTGACCCACTCGACGGCTCCGATGGAGGCGCAGATTGGGATGGTGACGGTCTAACCAACGCCGAAGAACAGCAGCAAGGAACCGACATGACCAGAGCCGACACAGATGGCGACGGACTACCAGATGGATGGGAGGTCAATCATGGCCTAAACCCTAATTCTGGTGGTGACGCCAATGCGGACCCTGATGGAGACGGTTTGACGAACGCCCAAGAATATGCACGAGGAACCAATCCTAACAGTGCAGATACTGACGGTGACGGCAAACCTGACTCTACTGACGCGTTCCCGAACGACCCTAATGACGGTGAATCTTCGGATCAGGATGGAGATGGCATCCCAGATGCTTACGATCCAGACTACCAAGATTCTGAGACAGGAAGTGGAAACGGCGGGACCAACGGCGGTGGAGAATCCAACGATCAAGGTCAAGGCGAACAAGGTCAAGGCCAAGGTCAAGGCCAAGGTCAAGGCCAAGGTCAAGGACAAGGTCAAGGCCAAGGTCAAGGCCAAGGTCAAGGCCAAGGTCAAGGACAAGGTCAAGGACAAGGTCAAGGCCAAGGTCAAGGCCAAGGTCAAGGCCAAGGTCAAGGCCAAGGTCAAGGCCAAGGTCAAGGCCAAGGTCAAGGCCAAGGTCAAGGCCAAGGTCAGGGCCAGCAAGGTCAGCAGGGCCAGCAAGGTCAGCAGGGCCAGCAAGGTCAGCAAGGCCAGCAAGGTCAGCAAGGCCAGCAAGGTCAGCAAGGCCAGCAAGGTCAGCAATCCGGCCAGTCCGGACAGCAGGGCCAGCAAGGTCAGCAAGGCCAGCAAGGTCAGCAAGGCCAGCAAGGTCAGCAAGGCCAGCAAGGTCAACAGCAGGACAATGGTCAAGGTCAACAACAGCAGGGTGGCGAACAAGGTGCCCAGCAAGGAGGCCAAGATCAACAGAACCAGAATGGTGATAACCAGAATGGTCAGGACCAGCAAGACACCGGTCAGACCCAAAATGGTCAGCAAGGCCAGCAAGGTCAGCAATCGGACCAGCAGCAAGGTCAGCAACTCGACAACCAGGAGCAGAACGGCGACAACGACAATGACGGCGATGGAATCCCAGACGACATCGATAATGATGACGACAATGATGGCATCCCTGATAACGTTGACAGCAATCCTGAGGACCACGATAACGACGGAGATCCAGATTCGACTGATCCAGACGATGATGGTGACGGAATTGATGACCGCGAAGAAGTGAACGACGGTGACCCTAATACGGACATTTACGATCACGACAACGACGGTATTTCGGATAACGTGGACCTAGACATCGACAACGACGGTATTGACAACATCAATGACTTGGGCCCTAACGGAGAAGATTACTCCAGGGACCACGACAATGATGGTATGAATGATGCTGAAGATCCGGACGATGACAACGACGAGATTCTCGACGTTGACGAGTTCGATGGTGTTGCAGGAAGCTGGCGCTACGACCACGATAACGATGGTCTCGAAGACAAGACGGACACGGACGACGATAACGACGGCCTATCCGACTGGTTCGAGAACAACGATGGAAACGATGCAACCGGTCAGTTCGACCACGACAACGATGGCGTTGAGGATCACCTCGATGCTGACGATGACGGGGACGGCATTCTCGACGAACTCGAGTCTTGATTGACCCAGTATCTACCATAAGTGGTTAGCCACTTCTCCAGAGACTGCCTAGAGCAGTCGTCCTGGCCCATCCGAAAGTCCTTCGGGACCTTCGGGTGCGGTCAAACCTCCCTTTTTAGCAGCAACCTTTCATGAATAGGTTATGGCTCTGAGACATGAGGCTTGAATCTAGATGACCGTCGACCCGATGACTATTGGCCTCGGTTTTGGCGCGTTTTTCGTTCTCTTGCTCCTCTTTCGTTTCATTTTTGGTAAAAAGAAATTGAATGCTATGGCGACCGAATTAACGAAGATTCGTGATAGTGACCATATTCCCGAACCAGTTGAGGTTCCTCCCGCTGATCCATCAGCAACAGCTCCTGAAGGCGCAGGATTCACGCGGACATTGTCCATGAGAGAACGTATCCTCTTACATTTGAGGTATGTTGCAATTACTGAAGACCCAACATCGCCCACAGTTGTAGAAGCAGTGGCATCGGTAGTAGATGGTGAAGTTGAAACATTATGTGATGCATTACGGCGATTACAAGAATCAGGAGAGATCCTCAACGAAGGAGTACCTGGTTCCGCTTTTTCTTTATCCTCTTCTGGTCGAGAAAGAGCCAATGTAGTGCATGGGGATTACATGGCATCAACTGTTACTGTTGATGATGAAGAAATAGTCGTGGGAGATGTTGTTGGAATTGGAGGATTCCCTCTCATTGGATCTCACATCCAAAGTCAATTTGGACAAAATACTGGAGGGCCCCTATCCATACTTGTTCGTTCTTTTTCAATTAGTTTTGAAGATGGAGAAGTGTCCACAGATGAACGTAGAATGATCGATAATTTAGTTGAAGAACTTTCAATTTCTCAGGAACAAGCGAAGGATATCGAGTCTTATGTCAAGGCAGCAATGGGCGGCCAATATGTTTCTGAGCTGATTGATGAATTAGAAATGGACCTGCCATCGGCTCCTGAATTGATGTTCGATTCAGAACCGGAACCGGAACCGGAACCGGAACCGGAACCGGAACCGGAACCTGAACCGGAACCTGAACCTGAACCGGAACCAGAGCCTCAAGCACCTCCGCAAGAGCCAGTTTTGAGTATGCAAGAACGATATGGCCAAATTTCTCCCGAAGACGATTCACGCCCAGATAAGATGCATCGTAAGTTCTGAGAAGATTTTGATATATTTGCACTATTTTATCGACATCGATATTAAAGCGTGAACGCCTACGGAGGGATGACGATATCCCAGCGGATGCCACCGGAGATGGAGAAAATGAACGCAGCACCTTATGTTATGGCCCTCTTTGGTCTGGTGTTGGTTGTGTTGGGAATACGCGAAGAATCGATGGACGTAGGGCAGATTTTACTCGGCCTTATTCAGTTGGTGGTCGGTATTTTGATGACCGGACTAATTCCATTGCCATTCTTAGACAAGTTAGTCGTCAAACCAGAGGAACATGAGGATCCTCACAAGAAATTTTAGAGAGTGAGATAAAATGTGGGAACACCGTTCGATTTCAGATGAAAAACTTCGCCAGCACAGGCGAATTCAGGCGACAGAAACTTATGTTGAGCTAATGGGTCAAGTTGAGCGTGCTATTGCATCTCCTCAATCGTATGCATTTGACGATGAAGATTTTCTCCAATATATTCCACGTTCAGGTCCATGGGCCCCTCAGATGGATTCCGATATGACAGTTGAAGACCCTCGACGAAGATACATTGGCAAAGGCTCTCCAAAATTCTTGAACACTAACATTGTACTTGGTTCTAGTTGGATTGAATCAGAGCGCTTCCGATTTGAAAGAGATTTGAACACAATGGCTGATTGGATTAAGCAGAAGACAATATTGCAAGCCAACATGTGGACTCCCGCAACAGTTGTTACTACTCAGACACTTGTTTTCTGTTCAACTGGAGATGAAGATAGAATGGGCAGCTCACTTCAAGTTCGCAGCGATCCAACAGATTTCGATCTTCCATCTGATAACCATATGTTCCTTGGAGTAACTGATGATGGATTCCCTGAATGGGAACCCTTAGTCTGGGGCCTTGGGCACCGTGGTGTGGTACCTGGCTCTGATCCCCAAGAAAGAGTATACTATCCATCATTGATGCATAGGAATGTTACTTACAACAATAGATTGGGATGGATTCGATACTCTCCTGCTGGTTTTGGAAAAGACGCAAATGGTTACCTTATGACTAGACCATTCGATTGGATTTGGAATGCAGTCAATGGAAATCGAGAGACTCCATCTGCTTTCAATCTCCTGGTCAATATGCCTGACAGAAGAGACTCATTCGGTGAAGATGGAATCACCGATATCTTCCTTACTTCAGGAAAGACATCATTGTACACTATGATGGGAATGATGAATTCAGCAACTGTTCGCCAGATGTTTGGCGGAGGTTCAGATTTAGTTCCTCTTGAGATGCATATCGTTGAACCAGGTCTTGATGAGTGGATTCAGAAGGCCAGTGATGAAGATCGTTATGGTCGGTTGTTTGAGTATACAGCAACACTGGGTTACCTAATCACTGATCCGAATATTGGAACATTGGGCGAAGGAGCAGGTCGACGACGTCTTCTCGTTTATCCTCAAGATCAAGCTAACCTACTAACAAATGTAAGCGCAAGTCAAGTTGCTGATCACGCCCTTAAGGGGAATTATCAAGCCACTGTATTCACAAAGTTAGATCAAGCAGACTTCCAGAACCGTGTTACTCGAAGAATGAGTCAATATGCTGATCTCATTACTCCAAGTTCCAAGGCTCGAGGACAGAGATGGATTTCTCAAGCAAACTGGGGCGGAGAAGATGGAGTTCAACAAGGTCCGACTGTACATTCACTACTTGCTGTAAGAGGTTACGAAGTTCTCCAAATGGAAGAATATCAAGCAACCTTTAACGAAGTCAGTGCTGCTCCACAGCGTCTAATGAATCGTTTAATCCAGTCTGTAGCTACTAATGCTCTAAAGACAGTATATCCGTTAGATTTGATCACGGATCAATCTGGAGATGGTGCGCCTTACCAGAAGCTGTTCTCTCCATTGACTTCTGATGAGCCGTTGGTGTACTACACAGATATCCGATTCCTTGTACCAACTTCAATTGATAAACTTCGAATGATGACTGGTCAACGTGGTGCAGATCGTGGGAAATTACGTGATGCGTTCACAGAATTGACAGGAGCAGACCCAGTCACTGGACTTTCTGTACTAGATTTGTGTATGCCATTCTTGGCAGACATGGGCCCAGGATCTTGGCAACAAGGCACTGGAGTTAGAGAGAACGAAGTGGTTGTAGAGGTCACTTGTGCAGTTAATCCGAATGCAGTATGGAAGAGTTTGTTAGAGCCGACCGTGAAAGATACTTTCCAACTGCCTAAGGGCAAGAAAGGTACAGCAGCCAATATTTGGGGAGATGTTTTGATGGAAAACACTCAACTCCAAGAAAAGATGGAAAAAGATGGCCTTGGCCATTATCTACGTCTTTTGAAGATGTGTTATTATTACAGTAATAAGTTGTCTCGAAAGAGAAATGACATGTCCTGAATAAGTTGTTGAATAACGGATATTTATGTCAGCATTAAG